>Ga0209416_1000412_pt1 | contig 44087 bp, 75 predicted proteins | sample RifGroF1_FD_184001 | JGI IMG/M metagenome (GOLD analysis project Ga0209416, IMG submission 184001) | Groundwater microbial communities from Rifle, Colorado, USA - Groundwater F1 (SPAdes) (version 2) | ecosystem: Environmental > Aquatic > Deep subsurface > Groundwater | place: Rifle, Colorado...
AAAAGAGAAACTATACAATGACAGCCAATATTTTAGTATTATTAAAATTAAATTAGTATCTTTGTAAAATGAAATTATCAGAATCAGATGTAAAGTATATTAGAGCAAGTAAACTAAGTGACAAAACGTTATTGCTGTATGAGGCGTTTTGCCTACCGAACAGCACAACACTTGATTAGAATTACAAACTTTAAATTAGTATAAACGATGAAAAAAGATAGCAAAATGACTTATGACAGCGTGTTATATGCTGTTTGCCCAGAGTGCGGTGGCGATGGGAAAGAAACATGCACAAACCCTGACCACGGGCTAATAAGTGCTTTAAGTTGGCACGATATAGGTAGAATTGGCTGTCCATGCTGTGGGCATGACCCAGACCACAAAGTGCCTAACGGTGGTGAATGCGAGGCGTGCGGTGGGACTGGTAAAATGACCATGAAAGACGCTGAGGAATATGTAAGCGGATATGATTATGAAATAGGAATACAGCCTTTAGGGGCAAATTGCATATAACACTTGCATTTAAGTATAAGGTAAGCCGAAGCAATATAAATGAGATAAGAAATTATAAAAAGAGAGTGAAAAATAAATAATATGTTATAAAACATTTATGTAAAATAATCAACCTATAAATCAATCACTTACAAAAAACATGATAAAAGTCATTGTTTTGCCTTTCTTTATGTAGTATTTTTGTTGCATAATTAAAATATAATAAGATGAATATAGTAGAAATAGGGCAACAAGGAAAATTAGGAAAAGAAATACTAACTGTGGTTTCTTTTAATGAAAAAACATTTACGTGCGAAGGTGGAAGAACTTTTTTATTAAATAATGCAAAGTGGATGACTGAAGGCAAAGATGTAAAAGTAAAAGCACCTAAAAAAAATAAATCTTACTTTTTTAATAATGAAAAATGTGAAAAAGATTTAAATGAAAAATTAAATGTAAATGAATTTGATGTATTTTTGCAAAATTCAGTTAAAAAACAATTACCAAGTTCATTAAGATAAAATTATTATGAAGATTATAACTAAAAAAGAAGCTGAAGAATTAGGTTGGTTGTTTTTAACTACAGGTAATACAATGACTGCCTCGAAAAAAGGAGAAACGATTCAACCTGTTAAAACATTTATAGGATGTTTATTAACTTTAAGAAAAAAAATAACAAAATTTGAAACGCAGATTAGTTGCTAAATTGTATTAATTAATATATCTTTGCAAAATGAATTATATAAAATTTCAATATAAGTATAATTTAAAAATTAGACAAAAAATATTAAATTTAAGACCTGTATTTTATGTTATAATAAGAGGTAATGGATTTACTATTCCTGATTTTATGATTGAACTATTTAATACAATTAAATTTACTCACATGTCTGCACATCATGGATTTATGTTGATTTTTGAAATATTTAATAAACAGAAAATAGTTGAAATAGGAAACTAAAATAATCATGGCTAAAAAACAAGAGATTAAACAGGATAAGAACAATTACAGACAACATAATGGCAGCACCTAAAAACAATCAATTTTGGAAATTAAGAAGTAAGCACGGAAGAGATAAGTTATTTAAAACTCCCGAGTTACTCTGGGAGGCAGCATGTGAGTATTTTCAATGGTGTGATGAAAACCCATTTAAGATAGTAGAGCAAACCAAATCACAATCAAAAGGAGTGATAAACGTAAAAACGGGAGAGGTTACATTTCCAAACGCATTAACTGAATTACCTGTTATAAGACCATATACAATTCATGGGTTGTGTTTATATTTAGATTGTAACTGTATGTATTTTAATCACTTTGAAGAAAGTTTGAAAGACAAAACAGATAAACAGTCTAAAGATTTTTCTATAATCATTACACGCATACGAGAAACTATTTATAATCAAAAGTTCTCAGGTGCTGCTTCTGGCTTCTTTAATTCAAGTATTATAGCCCGAGATTTAGGGCTTATTGATAAATCAGAAAATAAAACAGAGGTTGGAATTTCCCAAGAGTTTACTGATGTTATGAAAAAATACAACGAAATTAACGAAAATAAAAAATCGTAACTATTTGAAGGACATCCGCAGGTATAATTTTAAATGAATACTGAATTAATAGACTTATCAAATAATTTAAAATCAAATTTCTTTGAATATTTCAAAGCTACATGGTCTATTTATTCAGATGAAAGATTAATTGTTGCAGATTATCACGAATATTTATGTAATCAAGCTCAAGAGTTAGGAGGGTATATTTTAAGAAGGGAGAGACCTCCGCACAAATGGACTGTTGTAAACATTCCGCCAGGCACAAGTAAAAGTTCTATATGGTCAATTGCATTTCCTACGTGGCTACTTGCAAATGACCCTTCAGTATTCACAATTAACAGTTCATACAGTTATGAGTTATCTGCTCAATTTGTAAGGAAATCATTAAAAATTATTAAGAGTGATTTTTTTAAATATCTTTTTGGTGAAATTGAATTAACAAAAGAGACAGAGAGCTATTTTGAGACTAATCAAAACGGAGGGAGGTATGCAACTTCAACAGGAGGAACAATAACAGGTGTACATGGTAACTTATTTATACATGATGACCCTTTAAGTGTTCAGGATAGTTCAAGTAAAGCAAAACGAGATAGTGCCAACAGGTTTATTTTTGAGGCAACTGTTGACAGGGTAAGAGATAAAGAAATTACACCTTTTATTTTAGTAATGCAAAGACTACATGAAGAAGACCCAACTGAAAGTATTTTAACAAAAAATATTAAATTAAATCATATCTGTTTACCTGCCGAATTGTCTAATATGACAACTGAGGGCTTGGAATATCTTTATAATGATGGATTGCTTGACCCTGTAAGAATAGGGCAAGTAGTAATTGAGGAAAAAAAAGAGGAGTTGGGGAGTGTAAGTTATGCGGGGCAATATGAACAAAACCCGATTGTTAAAGGTGGTAATAAGATAAAAGGTGAATGGTTTAATTATACAACATTAAAAGAGCTACCGACAACGTTAAAATGGGATTTATGGCTGGACGGTGCATATACTAAGCAAACAGCCAACGACCCGACAGGAATAATGATAACTGCTTTTTTAAATAATATTCTTTATATTCGTTATGCTGGTTCTAAACATTTAGAAATGCCTGAACTATTAAAGTGGCTGCAAGTTTTAGGAGTGGAGCATGAAATAAAAGCAAATAGCAGGGTGTTTATAGAACCAAAGGCAACAGGTTTAACATTACAGCAACTATTAAGGCAAAGCCATTTTAATCCTGTTTTAATTGAAAGTAAATTAGTAGGTGAAGGGAAGGAAGCGAGGATACAAACAGCAAGTCCAAAGGTTGATGCTGGAAAAGTAACACTAATAAAAAACAATTGGAATAGTGAGTTTATTTATCAATTGGAAGGCTTCCCTAACTGTAAAAATGATGAATATGTAGATTTAATAGGATATGCTGTTGATTATTATTATAAAATGAATTACTCAGCCCCAAAAACAGGTAATGCGACTTATAATCCAAACGTAAGATTTTAATGTTTTTAATTTTAGGAATAGCATTAATGATATTAATTGAGTTAGATAATGAATAAACATGTAACAAAGTGCAAAGATTGCATTAAGGAGATTTCAGAATGTCCGATTAGAGAAAGTCAAATACAAAGAGGGCTAACTCCTGCGGGTTGTAATTTAATTACAAATAATACAAAAAGCGAAAGGGAGGAGCTAACTGAAGAACAATTGCTAAAAAATAATCCATTTCATTTTAGTTGGTAGATAATGAATGTTAATAAGACAGTAACAGATTGTTTAAAAGATGCTATAAAAAGAGCAGAGCGTAAGATGAACGACAATAAAGGCTTTTATATGTCTATAAATGACATTAGTCGTTTTCTTATGGTAGGTAAAAAGAAAATAAGATCTATAATAAAAGACAATAAGATTAAGCCAGTTGATGATTACGGTTGGTATTATTATTTAGATGAAATTCAAAAATATTTATGATTAAAAAAAACGCTACAAATTTAGATAATGACTTCCCGAACACTTGGGAAGATTTAACGGTAAAACAGGGTATTCATATTAAAAATAAAATGTCTTATGACTATCTATTGTTTGTTTTAACAGGCAAAAGATGTAAGGTTAACAATATAATTGAATACTTAGAGTTTGACAAAGAAATTGAATTAATTGAAGTTCCGAAGCAAATAACAAAAATACTTTCATACACTCCATTTAAGCAGATTAAAACAACTATACCTACTAATCCTTACATGGTGGAGTTTGGAATAAAATTGGTATGTCAAAATATCTTAAACAGGCAGCAAACAAAAAAGCTAAGTGATAACAAAATTTTGATTGAATTTACAAGTAACTGTTTAGATTTTGATGTATCAAATGAAAATTATATACAAATGTTATCAATTTATTTTCATTATAAAGAAATGATTTTAAAATTGATTTATAATGATTCTATCTTATCACGTCCTACATCTGAAGAGCAACTAAAAACAGGAGTTGAGTTTTCACCTGCAGAAAATCAAAATATGTTAATTCAAAGGATTGCTGCTGTTTATGGATGCAATATGGAACAAGTTATGAAATTACCTTATACTGTTGTATTTGAGATATTAAAAACAGATATAAAGACTTATGATTTAAATTTAGCAATGAGTAAAGTAAAATGAACGAATTAGAAAATAGATTATTAGATATTGAGCTTAAATTTTTAGAATTGCAAATTCAAGTATTAGAAATGCAATCAAAGGAAGGTATCATAAAAAGATTTTTAAAGAAAACAGGTAAAATATTTGCAAAATTGATTTTCATGTTGTAATATTGCAAAAAATATAAATATGACTAAAATCATAAAATCAAATGCTTTAAAACATGTTAAATATAAGTATGAGAGGTCTTTTAAACTCACTACGTCAGACCCAATAAAAATATGTGAATCAATTAACAAAAACGAAATGTTTAAAGATTTATGTTATTTGGGAGATGGAGAATTAAAGTCAAAAAACGAAAACAAAGCATATTTTTATTTTGACCCTTTAAGTTGGGTTTTAGTAATTAAATATAATTTATCATGATTTTATCAATAATAGAAGCAATAACACCAACTCTCACCGATACCTTTGAGCTTGTTGTAGGGAAACCAGAGGAACAAGTTATAAATGATAAAGCTACTCAGATAATTATATTAGACTTGCCTTTTGGAATTACGCCGATTGAAAGTAAATCGAATGTAATACCATTAAAATATTTTATTCAATTAAGATTTTTAATAAAATCTGATTTAAAAAACGAAAATACACGAACACAACATACAAAGTATTGTATTCCTATGATTAATGCAGCAGTTGAATTTAAGCGTTTAATTGATACATACAAGGATTCAGACGATAATATACCGATACAGTCAGTTACTGATATAAAGATTAATCCACTATACAACTGGAAGCGGTTAAACAATAACTATTCAGGTTGTGAATTGATTTTTAATGTAGAAATAAATAATAATAATTGTTAATATGCTTGGAATAATAAAATTAAGAAATAGAGTATCTAAATTAGAGATAAAAAATAACTCATTAGAATTTAGGATATTTCAATTAAGTACTGAGATATCAAAAACTAATGAATATTTGCATTATTTAGATTACAAAGACAAAAACCCATTTGTATATGAGATAGGATTTAAATACAAGGGCATAAAAGTAATAAAAAGGGAATATTTTAAAAATGTTATAAAATCAGAATATGAAAATGATTATGAGTGGGGGAAAAAATATTCGGTTATAAATATTAATTCACATATAGTATATGACATTAACGAAAATAAATTAACAGAAATTATAAGTAATGATAATTTTAATGAATTAGCAAAAGAAAGAAATGTTTAATCCAAAAGAAGTATTACAGCAACTTTGCGACAATCTTATTAGTGATATTGTTGCAACTGGAGTTTTAGGAGACTTGACAAAGTTAATTGATTCCGAAAGTTCAGAGAGTGGATGTAAAATTACCGTTCCTTATTGGTTTGCTGTATTTCAAGACGGGAGGAAACCAGGTTCATTTCCTCCACCAAAAGAAATATTAAAGTACGTTCTTTCGCATGATTTGATAAATAAAATAGAAGGGTTTAAAACACCTGAACAATTAACCAACGCTATATGTTTCACTATGTATTATAAAGGGAATAGACTTTATAGGGCGTTAAACGGAGGTGAACAAAAAGGCGGATATAATCCAAAGCGAATTGAATTTGATAAAATATTTAGCGAAAATAGGATTAATTCAGCATTGTCATTAATTGCAGACAATTATCAAAGTGAGGTAACAAGTGATATAATAAACATATTCAAATGAGTGTAATAATATCTAAGAAACCCGAAAGGAACGCATATTTAGCAAACGGTAATACTGACACCAATAAAGTCAGTCGCTGGGTTGTAGCGTGTAAAGATATACCTATATACTATGAATTACAACGTAAGGACTACGGAGGTACTATTATCGGAGTTTACTATGCTTACAATGGACAATCTTTTTATTATCTTAAATTCACTCCTACATCAAATTTTGATGAAACAGTTACAAAACAAAATCAAACAACTTATAAAGCAGGAGACTTAGTTTATATAGGTGATGAAAGCACCAATGCAACATATAGTGGGACTTATGAAGTTTTGGATATCGTAAATAAAACAACAAATGTCTCACTTGGAACAGCGACAACATTAAACCAAACTAACTATGCCTTAATTTTAAATAAAATAGTTTCAAGTCAAATAAACAATGCCTTAGAATTAGACATCTTAGGTAATCAGGTTAATACTTTATCCTCATTTAAAACAGCATTTATAAACCTGCCATCAAGTAGAACCAACCATCATGTTGAAGTTGATATATTAGGAATAAGCATTGATACAAACGGCAATAATATATATAATATCTTAGGAACTATTGATTGTTTTTCTGATAAGGAAGGTAAGATATTAGTTCAGATTGAAGATTATATCATAACTCTTTTAACTTTTGAAAATAAATATGATTATGAAACATTAAATTGGGCAGATACTTTCAACTCAGGAGCTTTTAATATTGGTTATCGTGAAATTTGGAGCAATAATAAAACAGATGCAAGTCCAAACTTAGACGATAATAAAAACTTTGATGTAACTACTTTCGCTCCTCAAATGACGTATTATTCAAATGCTGCTAAACAGATAATGGATTTGTATGGGCAAAATTTAGCAGAGTTTGTTCCTGTACAGAATCAAACATCAGTAAAAGCAAAGGCATTAAATGATGAACGTCCTACATGGTTTCGTGGTTTTCCTTTCAGTTTTGACTTTATTTATTCTGATAATTTAGTTGTTGCTGGTTCTAATGGAATACGTTTAAAGTGGCAGGAATTTGAAGACAACGGCTATTATCAAGGTGGATTAGCAGCGGTTTATCATTATACTGATGTATTAGATAATTCACAAGCTCTTTATGTTAATAGATGCACTTTAATTGAAAATGATGTAAAATATGAACCAAGTTGCCTTGTTAAGACACTTAGGGTCGTAGTAGTGTATGACCAAGCTACAACATTAACAAATAATTTTACTGATTATTATGATGACGGTGTCGTAGAACAGGGTATAATGGCAGATATACCAATTATAAAGGTTGTTAATCAACACCCACCAACTAATGTTAACTCTTTAATTGAATTACCATAATGCTAATAGAAATAACAGAAGAATTATTTATTGACGTAGTACAGCCACCAAGAAACCCTATATTTGTTGTTTGGTTAAATGCTAATAATGGATTATCTTATTGGTGTTTTGGAATCAATACGGTTAACGGCAAAAAAGTTGAAAGTTTAGGAACTAAGGAAGATTTTATATTAGACTTGCAAACTACATTAAGGCGAAGTGCAGATATTGGTAAGAAAACCATTAATCAGATTGTCGCTACTTATGAACATGTGGCAAAGTCAAAAGCAGAATGGATAAGCAAGATTACAGATAGCCCTTCGGTGTGGCTTTATAAAGGAATTAGGACATTAAATGGAATTGATGAAATATTGTGGCAGCAAATAAAGGTTGGTACTGGGAGTTTTCAGGTTTCCGAAAGTGATTTTAACACAAGCAAATTAACTATAACAATTGATTTACCAGAACAATTTAATCAATCTTACTAATGAAATATTTAAAAATATGGGACAGAGTGAAAGCATTTAATGATATTGATGGATGGCAAAACGGCACAGTATCAAGTCAATTTAATAATGATAAAAAAGGAGTTGAACAAAAAGTATATTGCGATGTTGAATGGGACAATTCTTTTACTAATGCAAAAGTATCAATTTCTTTGGATAGTAGAATTGAAAATAATGATACATTAATAAAAATATGAGTAACAGAAAAGCAAAAAGAGAATTAACACGGTCAAATACGTATTTAAGCAACCTTTTAAAAGATTTCTTTAATGATTGTTTGATTTATACTGATGAATATTGTTATAAGAGATTGGCAATTAAATATAATGTTAATGTTCCTTATGATATTAGTGTTATTAAATCATTAATCATTGGACATTACGTGGCAAATAACCCAGAAACATCAAATACAAATGAAAGAATAGATTTTAAAAGTATGCTCAAAAAAGACAAAGATAATTGTTTTAAGTCTTTAATAAATGCCAAGTACTCAAAAGTAGACCACGAATGGAATAACTTTTACCACAATAAAAACAAAGATAAAAATTTCAGTATTGCATTAAAATACGGACGTATTGAAACAGCTTTAATTGATTCTTATAACTCAACTAAAGGAACTATAAAAGCTAAATTGTTTTTTGTTAAAATAATTAGAGCTTTGAAACTTGAAAACAGATTAAAATTAGAATTAAGAAATATAGGGCTTTGGATTAGTTTTTATTTTCAAAACATCAAACCAATGAATAAGATATTTATTAATTATTTCAAGGTTAATTTCAATCAGAGTTATAAACAATTTGAACAATTATTTAAATGAGATATTTTGACCCTACATTATCATTTTATGATAATTTAAGCAGATTAGAGCAAAAGAAGCCTTGTATTATACAAAAATCTATTAATTTTAAGTCGGAATATAAAAATAATATTACACATATTTTTATAACACATAATGATTTATCTCTTTATTACATAAGAGGATTGTTTATTAATTATAATGATTCAACTTTATATATGAATTAAATGAAAAAACTAATTAAAATTTTATTTAATACCCCTATTAATGCGTATATTAGTATTCAATTAATTATATTATTGATTATATTATGTATATTATTTTTCAGTTGTAAAAAAGAGAAACAGTACTTATGTACGATGTATATAAATCAAAGTACGATTTATTACACACCCGGTTTTCCTAAAGATTCTACATATAGTTTTTTAGTAGATAATAAAAAAGACTTTGATAAATGGAACGGTTATACAGCGAAATATGATACTGTTATTTTTTACAGTTATCAAATTTTGCCAACAAATATACAAGTGGTTATAAATAAAAAGTGTAATTGCAAATAATATGAATTATAGAGATATATTTAGTTATAGCGATATACCAAATAAGCCATACCTATTAAAAAATAGACATTGTTTACATAAAATTTGTAATAAAATAGTAGAAAACTATTCTTTTTTCATAATAGGAACTATTTTAAAAGATGGTGATAATATAATTAATATGAATTAAATGGACATTCTAAAAGTTGACGATGAAATTATTGAAGTAAAAAACAAGGCGACAGTTACGCTTTGTTGTAATAAGATTGGAGACTTAGAAAACCGTTACGGAACTTATTCAAACGAATTTGAACCAGTTGAAACGACAGAAAATCTTGCTAAATTAGATTTAATAAAATCCGTTCAAAACACATCTAAAAAGCCATATAAAAAGAATAAAGCAAGTTTATCTATTAATGGTACTGAGGTAATGCCTGAAGGTTTCGCAAAGATTGTAAATGGTAAGATTATTCTTTATAGTGGTATAATTGATTTGACTACACAATTAGAAGGGAAAAAGTTAAGAGATTTGGACTTATCGGCACTTGACCATACGTGGTCATTAGCTAATATTGTTTCTTTAAACAGCACACAAGGGAATATCATTTATCCATTAATCGACTGGCATAGCGATAGTAATCCAACGAATAATTATATAGACGGAGCATTGCATGGAATAGGTTCTATTGATGCACGTACATTATTTGCCTGTATATCTATTTTGTATATTATTCAACAAATAATTAAAGATACAACTTATACAATTAGCGGAGATGTTTTAAGTGAAACAAAATTAACTAATCAGTATTTGCCTTTTTCGTTAGACAAATTAGAGTATGCAGAAGAGTTTATTAAAAATAATGAGGCAACTATGGGTTTTATCAGTAGTGATATTGAATTGATTCCAGTTAGTTCATTTATAATAAGGTCTCCATTAGGATATAATCATGCTTTAAATGGTACATTTAATTTGGTTTGCGGAGGAAACATTGTATTTAGTGGCGTTGGTTACATATTATTGATTTCGTCTTCGGCAACTCCGATAACTGACCCTGCATTTGTTGGTGGCACGTATAATGGAATATGGTATTATCCAGGCGGGACATATACTGGCGTTGGTGTTATAACAGGATATGGTATTTGTTTAACTACTCAAAATTTGACTAATTATAATTATGAGTATGATGCCTATACTGTCTCAAGTCAATATTTTGTAAATTTTGATAATGGAATTACTTTTAATGTAGCAAAAATATTTAAAAATACAAACAATAATTTCAACATAAATACAGGAGAATATATATGTGCGTTCAAAGGCATATATACATTCGAGTTGTCTTTATATTGGAGTTTAAATATTGATATATTACCAATACTTTCATCTACGATTAGCGGTTCTGTTCAATTTGCAATATTAAAAAATGGTACAGCAATAGGAACATCGGCTGCAATACCATTTTCACAAGCTGGTGTAGTTAATAGTTTTGGGACATCATATCAAACAACATTAATTACAACGACATCTAATTGTAATAAAAATGACCAAATAACCGCAAGGGTAGTTAATATTCAAATTAACGGATTGCCAACAAATTCATTAAATTTTGTAAACGTATTATATGCAAATGCTTCATGGTTTGAAATAACAATAGACCCTGCAATACAATGGGGTGGTGATATTTTCGCAAATCAGATTTTGCCTGACATGTCGCAACTGGATTTTTTAAAAACTGTACTACTTCAGCCTTTCGGACTTATTCCAAAAGTAGATAACGTAAACAAAGATATTGAATTAGTTTACTTTAAAAAGTATTATGATAATATACCAAAAGCTAAAGATTGGACTGATAAGATGGTTAAAGGTGATTATAAACCAATAACCGAAGAAAACAACACGGCGAAAAAGAATTGGTTTAAATATAAGCCAGATACTAACTTGCCACGATATAATACAACTGGAATAGGTGATAGTTACTTTAATATAGACAATGAAAATTTACCAAAAGAAACAATTGTATTACAAAGCCCTTTTTCTGCCTCAATAGAAGTGAATAGATTTGGATTAGGTGCAAATGCTAAAAGAACGGTAAGGATTCCTAAATTGACATCTGGTGCAATGGTTAATAAAACGGAATTAAAAATAATTATGTTAGATTATAAGGTCGCACAAGGCACTATTCAATATTATGATGGCTCAAACCCTGCCTTAGCTTCGTATTATTCAACAATAATGCCTTTAGCTTATTTTGACGATTCAACAATGCAAGATAATCTTAGTTTTGCAAATTTGATTAATCAAAACTACTATGAATATGCAAATTTTATATTCAAACAATATAAAAAGTTAAAAATTCCTTTTTGGTTAAATGTGCGAGATATTAATAAGTTTGACTTTTTTATTCCTATATATTTAAAACAATTTGCAAGTAATTTTATAGTTGAAGAAATAAGCGAGTTTGAAGAAACATCACCAACAACCGTAACCTTAGTAAAAATGTAATTATGGCAACCGAAGCGAAATCAATACTTATAGAGATAAAAATTAACGTTCCTGAATTAGAAGCACAATCAAATAAGGTTGAAGAAATAATCAGGGGTATAAAAAAAGAGCAAGAACTGTTAAAGAAAACAACAGGAACGAATACTGCTGAATATAAGTTATTAGATGAGGAATTAAGAAGAAATCAACAAATATTAAGAGATAATGCTAAGGTTTTAGACGTAAATAAACAGCAATTAGACAGAAATAATGCTTCATTAAAACAAGTTGAACAGGCGTTAAACGGAAGTAGGGCGGCTTATGCAAACCTAACAAAAGAGCAAAGGAATAATGCAGAAGTGGGAGGTAAGCTATTAACTCAAATAAAAGGCTTAACAAAAGAGCAACAACATTTAAGGGCTGAGATGGGACAGCATCAAGGTAATGTAGGTAATTATAAAACTGCATTATCTAATTTAGGAGGTTCAATTGTTTCTTTAGCTGCTGGTTATTTATCATTACAGGGAGCTATGCAATTAGTTCGTTCAATATTTTCTGAAACAAGGGAAATTGATGCATTAGATGCTTCATATAAACTAATGATTACCGATACAAACGAACTTGCAAATACAAACAGAGAATTAAAAAGAATTTCTGATGCGTATGGTATTTCTATAAATGAATTAAGAGGCTCATATATTAAATTTAATGCTGTTACACGTGGTACGGCATTAGAGGGGCAGAAAGGAATAGATATATTTGAAAAAGTAAGCAAAGTTTTATCATTAACAGGTAAATCGGCAGAGGAAAGCAACCGTGTATTTATGGCACTTACACAAATGATTGGTAAGGGAGCGGTAATGAGTGAGGAGTTAAAAATTCAATTAGGAGATACGTTACCTATTGCATTAAAAGCAATGGAACGTGCGACTGGATTAGTTGGGAATGAACTTTTTGAAATGATGAAAAAAGGGAAAATAATTAGTTCGGAAGTTTTACCTCAGTTTGCAATTGAACTTGAAAAAGCCATCGGTGCTGAAAGTGTAACCAAAGTTGAAACATTAAATAGTAATATAAAAAGAAGTAAAACTGCTTGGACTGATTTTGTTGTAATATTACAAAGCTCTGGGTTTTTCTCTACGATTGTTGAAAGTTATACAAGTGCATTAGAAGGATTAACCTCAATTATTGACAAACTAACAGGAGGGTTAAAAAAAGCAGAAGCAGACAGAAATAAATTATTATCTGAATCATTAATTACATATAAGCAGTTAAATGAATTAGGTAAAAAAGATATGTTTGCGGAGCTTATTGAAAAAAGAAAATTTGCAGGTGAACAATTTAAGCAAATAACAGATAAGACTTCTAAGGAAGTTGCAAATGCAATAACTCAGGAATATTTATTATATAGTCAACAAATAAATGAAATAAGAGCATTAAATAAAGAAAAATCAAAAATAACAACAGAAACAAATGAAGAAACAACTAATAAGATAGCCGAAGAAAATGCTAAAAAACTAAAAGCAGATAAAGACTTAGCATTAAAAAAGCTAAAAGAACAATATGAGTATCAAAAATCACTTTATGAATTAGCAAATGAGAGTGAGATAGAATTAGAGAATTTAAGGTATGAGTATCAGAAAAAGGAGGATATATTAACAGATGCGAGTAATACGCTTAAATTAACACATGAAACCGACCATTTAGTAAGAATGCAGCGAATAAACGAAAAGGCTGCAACTGAATTTGAAAAGTGGAAGGAAGCAAAGAATAAAAAACAGATTGCTGATGCTGACAATGCTGCAAATGAAGCAGAAAAAGCCAAAGATGAATTTGAAAAATGGAAATTAGCTAAAAATAAAAAGCAAATTAGCGATGCAGATATAGCAGAAAAAGAAGCAGAAGAAAAAAAACAATTAATAGTAAATACATCTTATGAGATTGCAAAGGCAGGTGAAGAAATGCTTTTTGAAATACATAAAAACGGTATTCAAAGAACCTTAGATGCCGACCAGAAAGCACTCGAAGCTAAAAGAGAATTAGCATTAGCAGAACTTGAAGCACACGGAGCAACTCAGGAGGCTAAGGATAGATTAAACAAAGAATACGAAGCGAAAAGCAACAAATTAAGATATGATGCTGAAATTAAAGAATGGAATGCACAAAGATTAAAGATTGCTGTTGATGCTGCTTTAGCTATTGCTCAAATTTGGGCTAAACAATTATCTACAAAATTAGAAGCAGGTATTCCTTTCGCTATTGCTGAAAGTGCTATTGTTGCAGCACAAGCGGTGGCGGCAGAAGCGGTATTATCTAAAAACAAACCAGTTTTAGCACGTGGAGGATATGCAAAGACAGGAGCTATATTAAATGGTAACTCTCATGCACAGGGAGGTATTGACGTTAATATGGAGGGAGGAGAAGCTGTAATAAATAAACGTTCAACTGCAATGTTTTTACCAACTTTATCAAAAATAAACCAAGCAGGAGGCGGAGTTCCATTTATGGAATCTGGCGGAATAATTCCGCAATATCAGCAGGGAGTTGTTTTGAACAATTATTTTGATATGCAAAATATGATTATGGAGGCTATAAAGAGTTTGCCCCCGCAAGTAGTTTTAGTTAAAGATATGAAAGAGGGTTTAATTAACAATCAAATTAAAGTTGATGGAGCAAGAGTTTAGTTATGAAATGCCTGTTTATGACTTTTTGAAAGTCCTTAATATTGATAAATACATTAAGTATATGAATAGGAAAGGAATTAATCCTAACACTATTTATAAAGATAGAGATATTTATGATTGTTTCTTAAAAAATAAGGAACGTTGTTTAAAAGCAAGAATTAAAGACGTGATAACACAAGCCGAATCTGATACAGTTGAAGATTTTAGGATTTTAGGATATAAATATAGTGTTAAAATGGTAAGGAGAATAAGAGTTAAATTTGCAAAATGATATATCAGATATTTTATAATAATGAATCAAAAAGCAAGCTATTCAAAGAGCTAAAGCCTTATGATAATACTGGCAAATGTAGTAAATATTTTGAAACAGATGTAATATTAGATATATGGCAAAATAATAAATCAGAGTGGGAAAATAGTAAGTATGTAGGTGCATTGAGTTGGAGATTTCAGCAAAAAACATATTTAAGTTATAATAAACTAAAACAAGGCATAGACAAATGTAATACACCTGTGGTTTATTTAACAAGCAGTAATAGCTTAGGTTATGGCAAAGGATTATCAGACCATTCATTTAATCAATGCAGAACAATAGCTGCGGAGATTGACAGACTTAATATTTTGGAATTTAAAATATTTTCGCATGACATAGACAAACATTCAAATTTCAGTAATTATTGGTTGTTAACACCTGTTTTATTTGATGAATATTGTAGATTTATAAATTATATTAAAACATTTATAGATACCACTTCTAATAAAACTATAAGAGAACAATTGCGTATTCCTGTAAAATATAGGGTCGAGAATAAGATAGAATATTTTTGTCATCCGTTTTTTATGGAGAGGCTATTTGCTGTTTGGGTTTGCAATAAAGGATATGAATATAGATATATACTTCCTGCTATTCCTGCAAATTCAGTAAGTAGGATAACTAATTTTTACAAATATAATAAAGATAATATTATTTTAGTATGATTACAATTGTAACAAGGACAATGAAAGGTCGTGAAATACGACTTAAACAAATGATTGATTCCTTAAAAAGTCAAACATCAAATAATTACCAGCATTTAATTTTAAATGACAATATAGGGTTAGGTATGTTGGAGGCTAATAAATCATTTTTCAATAATAAAGAAAAAGTAAAAGGCGACTATATTCACTTATTAGATGATGATGATTTTTATTGTTCAAGTGATTTTATAAAAGACATATCAGATATAGCATATTATAATGAGCCAGATGTTATTATTTTTAAAATGATTATAAAGATACCAAACGCACCAATAGGATATGATTTTGTATTCCCAAAATGTTGGAATAAATCGCCTGAAAGAGCTAAAATAGGAGGCAGTTGTTTTGTTGTTTCAAATAGAATTTATCAAAAATATATACATCATTTTGGAGTTTATCCTATGGGTGATTTTAACTTTATTAATGAGGTTTGGAAAGAGCCGAATTTAAAAGTAATTTGGCAAGATAAAATATATTGTGAAACCGGAATAGTAAGCAGAGGGAAAATATTATGATAACACAAAGCAGATTTTCAGAAAGTGTTAAGTTTTTTAAATCAGAGTTTAATAAGCTATGGAATTTAAAAGAATTAACAGACAAAGCAAGTCCATGCGTATTTTTTGGAGTTTACAGCACAGCAGACGTTGAACTGATAAACAATTATAAAGGATTTAAAGTAATATTCTTTTTAGGTGCAGACTTGCCAAATTTAAGTAGAATAGGTAAACGTAATACATTATTTTGTTCAGACAAACATAATATATTAGATATTTATAAAAGTCAAAAATTGAATTATTATAACGGTATTATTCCAGTCAAAGATTATAATATATTTAAGCAATATCCAAAAGGTGAAAAGATTTATGTTTATAGGAATAATACAAGTGAGGGAACTCATAAGAAATTTAAATTATGTTTATTAGAACCTGCAATTAAGTATTTTGGCAAAGATAAGTTTTTGTTTGGAATACATGGAAATTCTATTGAAACAATGATAAATGACTATTATAAACAATCATTTGTTAATATTCAGCTTAATGAAATGGCGGGTTTTGCTTCAGCTATTGAAATGGCTTGTATGGGTCGTAAGTCAATAAGTAATAATAAAGCTCCATTTTGCATTCCTTACACACCGACAAATATTATAGAATTGATAAAAAACGAAATGACAAGTCCGTTAGATAATTCAGTAAAAAATTATATTAATTATTCAAATAAATGGTTAAATGAAAGCTAAAAGTCAAAGGGCAGATAAAGCTGCAAAAGATGGATTAAATGATTTAATAAAATTATTACCTGATAATATTGTAGGAATAGAGTTAGGAAGTTATGCTGGAGAAAGTGCAGAAATATTCTGTCAGTCAGGGAAATTCAAGGAATTGCATTGCTTTGATATATGGAACGGTGATTATCACGTAGGAACAGGCGAAGCGGAATTTGATTTTATAAAAAAGAAATATCCTGAGATAGTAAAATATAAAGAATATAGTAATAAAATAGTTGAGATATTTAAAAATAAACATATTGACTTTATCTATATTGATGCAATGCACACATACGAAGCCGTTAAGGAGGATATAAAAAACTCTTTAATAGTACTTAATAATAAAGGTATAATTGCAGGGCATGATTATATTGATACACCACGTAACCCTTTTGGCGGGGTGATAAAAGCCGTAAATGAAAATTTTAAACCAGATTATTTATTTCAAGATACCTCATGGATAAAGATATTACAGGAGTAGTAGTTAATTATTGCACTTATGATTTATTGGCAAATGCAATTAATTCAATAAGAAAATATTATCCTAATTTAAATATAGTGGTTATAGATAATACTCCAAAAGCAAAAGTAAAAAAAATAAAAGATGTTAAAACATTAAATACTTTTGAAAATTTAGGACATGGAACCGGTTTAAATATAGGAATATCACTAATTAAATCAAATGAAATACTGATATTTGATAGTGATATAATAATGAAAAAGCCATGTATAGAAGAAATGTATTATAACATAGGATGTAATTATGGGATAGGAAATATAATTACAGTAAACAAAAAAGGATTTAATGATTATGTAGGAATAAAATACTTACATCCGCATTTTTGTATGATAAATAGAAGCATGTATTACAAGTACCATAGATTTATTCATCATGGGGCACCTTTTATTAAAACTATGATAGAGTTAGATAATAAATATTTAGTTAATTTTGATACATCAAAATATATTGCTCACTTAGGAAGAGGCACTGTTAATTTAAAACCTAAAGAATTTATGGAAAATTGGGAAACATAAAAAAAATTTGTACAAAGTCGTGTCCAATAAGGCGTAAATAATTGCTGTAATTTTACAGAAAATTATTTTTATGTACAATTGGCTCAAAATAGAAAATAAAGGCGAAAAGGCTGTAATTAATATTACAGGCGAAATTGGTACAAATAAAGATACTTCGGCAGAGCAATTATACAACGAATTAACATCATTATTAAATAAAGATGTTAAAGAAATAACTGTAAATATTAAAGATTCAATAGGAGGCTCGGTTATTCATGGGGCTGCAATGTTTGGATTTCTTAAAAACTCAGGGGCAAAAATAACTACATTCGCAAAAGGGAAAATAGCAAGTGCTGCGACATATCCATTTATGGCTGGTTCAGTTAGAAATGTATATAAAACAAGTGAGTTTTTACCACATCAAAGTACTATATCGGTAAGTGGGAATTCTCAAACAATAGTTAAAAATGCAGAACAGGCAGCATTAACGATGTCTGAATTAGATAATAATATAGCGTTACTTTATAAAGACAATTCAAATGTAGAATTAGAATCAATTAAAAACATAATGTTTGAAAATAACGGAAACGGTCGTTATATAAAAGCAGATGAACTTATAAAATTAGGAATAGCAACAAATTTAATTAATATAAATATTAACGAAATGGAAAATTCAGATAAAAAGACTGGACTTTGGAAAAATACAGCTAAGTTTTTAGCTAAATTTTTAGGAATAAAATTAGAAGATGCTGAAATTGACAGCATGGAAAACATTGAAGAGTTAGAGAATAAATTAACAGAAAATAATACTTCTTTAATGGATGTTATAAGTAAACTTCAAAATGAATTAAGCGAAAAGGAAACCGAAATAACAACTATTAAAAATAAAAGTACTAAAACAATTGAAGTTAAATTAACTGAAATTACCGAAGTAGCAAACAAACTTAAAGAAGTAGAAAACAGATTAACTGCAAAAGATATTGAAATAACTGATTTAACCAATAAGGTTAAAGAGATTGAAGATTTAAAAGTTAAAGAGGTATCAGAAATAACTAATAAGTTAACCAAAGAAACAGAACTAAAAAATAATTATTTCGGTATTCTAAAAGCTCATAAATCAGACACTTTGCCTGATGTTATTCTTGAAAATAACTTTTTACAAGTGCAAAAAATAGAAAATAAATCTAAGCAAGAACTTGCAACAGATGAAGTTAAAAAAATGTATAATTCTTAAAATATATAAAATGAAAAATATTAATTTTAAAAAAATCGGATTCGTATTTCTGACCATATTGTCAGTTTTATTCTTTTTTGTTGGAGGTGCGACTAATGTAAATCAAGCAACGGCATTGCCAAGCGGTGCATTAATTGCTAATGATTTTGATTTTACAACAAATGTAACATCGGAATTATCAAAGTTGATTTATGATGTGATACCTAAGTATTCAATTTTAACTGACGTACATGATGTTATTGAAAATGTAGTAACTGATGACAAAATTGGATTTGTTGGTGAACTTAATGAGTTAACAGTTGCTGACCCTGGATGTGATAATAGGGTTGCAACAACTCCGCAGCTTCCTAATTCCTATAAAGAATGGAGCATGAAAAAAATGTTGTTTTTTCCAACTTACTGTTTAGATGACTTAGATAATACGTTATTTGCATATCTAAGAAATACAGGAATAAAAGAAGGTGATTTTACGCAAGGAAGAGCAACTGTTATTCAAAAGTGGTTAGTAGATTTTATCTCACGTGCGGTTGTAAAAGATAGACGTAGAATTGTTGAATTTGCTCAAACTGGCATTGCTAAAGTTGGTTACGGAGGTATATTAACACCTGATAGTGTTGATGCTACTGTTTTAGAATCAAATTATAATATGATGAACGGCATGTGGTATAAGATAATTGCAAATTGCAATCAATATCCTGCAAGATATAACGAAATCACAAGAAACTCCGCATTAGATGGCTCTGGTAATCTTACTTATGAAAGTCAGAAATTCACAGATGCGGACGTAACTGGCTTGGTTATGTATAAGTTAATGATGCAAATGATAAAAGATGCTGATAGTAATTTATTATCTCAACCAGGTGTTGAGTTCAGAGTTTCAAGGACAGTGTATTATCAATTACTTTCAGAATTAAGTTTGAATGATAAATTACAGGCTTCTTGGGAAATTATGCAAAATGGAACTAAAGTTTTAAAAGTTTGGGGAATTCCAGTTATAGAAGATGTATTTATTGACGATGTATTAAGGAGAGCATTTAATACAGGTGTTTATATTGATAAACCTCACCGCATAACATTACAAAGCAAATACAACGTTCCAGTTGCAACTGGAAAACTTTCTGATACTACTGATTTCTTAATTTGGTATGAAAAATTATTAGGAAAAGTTTGTATTCAGGGAGCTTACAAAATGGATACTTTGATATTGAAAGAACAATTTACACAAGCAGCTTTTTAACCTTTAAATTATAAAGATATGACAGATTTATGTACAGCTAATTTAAGTGCAAGTGTTGGTGACAACAAGTGCATGAAAGTAGGTATAAAAGATATTGCTTACTTAGCTAATTATGATGAAATAGACAGTTTCACATATCATGCAACACTGCCTAATGTCATTACTAACGTAGTGATGAAAAATGACCCTTCAGGTTCACCTTATAAGATGTATGAGTTAAAAGGGATTAACAACACCAATGAAATGGCTACTGAAACTGTAAAAGGTAAGGTATATAGTTTGTTCGCTCAATCATTCAACTTTGTTTGCAATGACATGACGAGAGAAGGTTTAGAAAGAATGGATGAACTTAATAATTTTAAAGGAATTGTTATCTTTGGCAGTACTTTCGGAGGAACTAACGGAGTTGATACCTATAAGATATTAGGAGTTGAAAATGGATTGTTTAATGACAAAATAACTGGTAGTTATAAGTCAAAAGATGGAGCTTGGATTATAAACCTTAAATCTATGACAGATTATGAGGAAAGTAAAAACCAATATATTTTTGATGTTGGTTCAAAAGCTACAACTGAGGCTCGTTTAGCTGTTTTGATTGCTTAAAATGTAGAGATTATTATTAATATGTATTAAAAAAGGCAATTAGAATTATTTAGTTGCCTTTTTTTATAAAAATGAAAGAAGAAAGAATAAAATTAATTGAAATTGAATTAAGTAAATTTAGCGATAATACATTATATTTTAGCTTGAATGACAAACAATTATTAAGAAAAATATGTATTGAAATATTTGGAGAAAAAAAGACAGAGGCAATATATAAAAGAGGTTGTTCGAGTTGCGATATAAAAGCATATAGAGAAATAAATAATTACATTAAAAATAAAATTTATATGAATAATTTTAAATTAAAAACAGATAAAAAAGGCAATAGTGTACTAATAAACTACCCAGGCGCTGTTTATGATAATAATAATTTAACAGATGATATTGCAATAGCATGTTTGAGATATTCAAAAACAAAAGTTAGCATTTGCACGATTGATTCTTTTGAAAAATATCCAGCAAATTGGAAAGACTTAGTTGATGGAGTTGCAACTGAAATAAAAAAAGAACCAGAACAAATAAAAATTGATTCCGAACTTTTAACAAAAAGAACAGAAGAAATTGAACCATTAAAAAAGTATCTTAAATTTAGTGTGCTTCCTTATGATGAATTACCAAAAGATAAATGGGATAATCTAATAAAATCATTAACTTTTGAAAGAGATAATGATGCTGAATATTTAAAAGCTAAAAAATTAGCTGAATTAGAAACCAAAACTGTCAAAGAATTAAAAGAGCATCTATCAGTAGATGAATTGAAAATATATAAAAAGAAAACAGACATAATTGAATTTCTATTGAATAAATAATGGCTGATAACCCTTCTTTATATACTCGTATAGCTTTACCTATTCCAGATAATGATTGGAATAATGAAGAAGTGTATAAATATCACATAGATAATGGCTACGACTGGCGAAACATCAATATTATAGACCATTCAACAACTGCAACTGGTTGTATAAAGGTATTAAACGATTTTGTTAATGGAAATGGTTTTAAAGACAAAAAACTTTATGGATTAGTCATTAATAAAGACGGGGAAACAGCAGATAAATTCAGGTCGGATATTGGAAATGCAATAAATAATCAAGAGAGGTTAACTATTCACATACAACCTAACGCATTAGGACAAATAACATCAATTAAATTAATTCCATCGTATTTAATAAGAAAAATGAAAATACAAAAAGAGGGAGTTAATAAAAAATTGATGTCTAATATGTTGGTTAAGTCAAAGTATTGGTACTATGGATATTTTTTTAGTTTAAAAGAGGACTTAGAATACTACTACCCTTTTACATTAGACCCTAAAGAAATAGCCGAACAAATTAAACACGCTGGAGGCATTGAAAAGTATAATGGACAAATTATTGATTTAAATTACTGTGATAATTTCAACATATATCCAAAAGTAACATATCATTCAGCATTAAACTACATGCTTACGGAGGGTGAAATTTCACTTTTTTATAACAATGCTGTAAACAATAATTTTAATGCTTCTGGTATATTAAAAACTAGTGTTTTTGAAACTGAAACAGAAGGAGGTAGAGAATTAAAAAAGAGATTTGATAAAAATATAAATAGTCATCAATCTGCTACTAATGCATTAAAAATATTACATGTAGAATTACAGGAAGGGCAAATGTTTGACTATGTACCTACACAACCTGTTAATGTTGACAATCAATATAAAAATACAGATATAGTTTCATTTAATAAAATTACAGCAGCGTTTGATGTTGAAGAGAAACTATTGAAAGAAACCACAGGTAACGGTTTTGATAACAAGATAAAAAAATCATTATATCAAAGTCAAAACGAAAAAACCAAAGGCAAAAGATTATTCGCAGAACAAGTAATGAAACTTGTGTTTGATAATTGGCATGAAGGCTCACCGTCAAATGATTATACAATTGACCAATTAAAATTTGAATTAGCATTAGAAGATATACCAACTGAATTAATAAAGCTTATTTGCGACCCTTCAATTGATAAAAATGCACTTTTAGGTACATTAATAGAAATAGGAGGATATAGTGAAGAAAGGGCAAAAAATATACTTGGATTAAATAAAAAGCCATGAATTTAATTACATACAAAGAAGTTTTATTGATTAATCCTTTATTATCTGATTATAATGAGGATAAGATAATGAAATATATTGTTGATAGTCAAAAATTAGACATACGACCACTTTTAGGAACTCAGTTGTATTTAGATTTAATCAATAATATTGACTATAATCTTTCAGAGCCATACTCAGATTCAATTGTTTTTACAGATTCAAAGTATAATGATTTAATGAATGGCTGTGAATGGACGTACAACGATAAATTAGACATGCACGAAGGATTAAAGACTGTATTAGTTAATTATGCTTATGCACGATATTTACCTAATTCTACATCTGTAAATTCAGAAAGCGGGGAAATGGAATTGATAAGAGATTTTTCAAGACCGTTAAGCTCTGCGAGAATGTCCGAGATAGTTCAACAGGCTAATAGTGCAGCTTACGTCTTTTGGCAATCAATAGAAAGATTTTTAAAACAAAACAGAACTATATATACACTATATACATGCACTCCCGATTCTGCTGAAAAATCAGGCATAAGAATAAGTGCAATAGGGGGGCAAGAAAATAAATATCCTTATAATAATTACCCATTTGAATTATGGTAGAACTATATTTAACATTAAGAACATTAGTACATAGTTTTTTAACGACTGTTAATAGAAAGATAACAGCATTAGAGCATGATAGAAATATAGCATATTTATATGACTGGATTCGTTCTTTAATATATAAGACAGAGCCAAGCTGGAAGGTTGACATAACTTATTCAACTGGGGATAAAAGATATTATTCTAATTTTCTGTATCAATCAAAAGTTGATAGCAATTTAGGTAATACTCCTGTCGATGGGACTTTTGATGTGTACGGGCAGCCGATAGTTGATAATTATTGGTTAAGAATACCTCCTGAAATAAGTAATGTAAGGGAGTTAACATTAATAGAATTTAATGAAATATTAACAAACAGCGAATTAGAGCCATATATTAATTATGAGATTCAAGATACTGAAGAAACATACATAAAGACTAATGAAAGAATAATATTAAAAGCTATTACAAGTAATAAAATATCTCCAAATGGATATTTAAAGGCATTAAACCCAGACTATCAGGGTATAGGTGTTTATTCAGGTTGCGAAGGTTATGATGGATATGGCAACCCTATTAACAAAGGTAAATGGTATGAAGGCATAGCAGCCGATGATGGATATGGTGTAAGTTTGGTTTTAACTGACCAAATAGTAATATACAATGGTTTGCATTATAGGAAAAAATCAGATACTATCACAGCATTAGACCCTGCGACTGACACAACGAATTATGAAGTAGTAGCCAAAAGTCTAACTACTGGCTACATATTAGAAATTGATAGCATTAAGATAGACTGGGACTATTCAGACAATACATTTGTTTGGCTTATAAGAGAGGACAAAAGAGGTAATGTTGTGAGAAGCTACCAGCCTCAACTATTTTCATGGGGCAATGATAATGTTTTTAAAAACAACAAACCTTTTGGGGCTGAATTAAACAACGTAAACTTCAGAGGAATAATGAGTAGATGTTCATTTATGACATGCTCTGGCACTTTTACATTTGATTCGACTGATGTCAATAAGTATGATGAAATCGAATTTAATAATTTTGTTACTGAACAAACTGGAAATTATACAGTTTTGCAATCAGATATTAATTCAACAATAAAATTAAATAGCACGTCAAATTTTGAGCTAATATTTCAACAAGATTCAGATTGTGCCAACGCTGAAGTTATACCAATGGGAGCAACAGGCAAAGTAATACAGATAGATTCAGGATATTGGACTGTTACGGCTGGTACTGGTGTAACATTAATTTTGGTAGGACTTAATTTAAAAACTTCACAAGGAGCAATTATATTTTGGGAAAAAGTAGCAGAAAACACATTTGCTGTTAGTCAAACAACATCATTAACGGCATAATATGGATAATTCAGAATTAGCTTTAATAGTAGGGAAGATGCAGTCAGATGTTGCTGCAGTAAAAGAGATACTGAATAGGTGGATTGAAACCAATGAAAAAAAAATTTTATCTCACGAAGAATTAATTAAAAAAGTTGATGCTAAATGCAAAGTATGTCCTGAAAATGAACCTGCAATTATGGTTATATCTCAAAAGACTTATGAGGCATTAAATACATCATACAGGAATAGAATTAACTGGATAATAGGTATTTTTACATTTATATTTATAACAGTTGAATTTATGCAGAATTTTGATAAATTTATAAAATATCTTTTATGAGATGGCTATATTTAATTATATTTATTCTTTTATTGCAATCGTGTTCTATTTCAAAGAAATTAGACAAATATTGTCCATTATGTCCAACCAAGACGATTATTAAAGACAGCATTTCGGTTGTTTATAAAGACAGTTTAGTTATATTTGATTTGCCTTCTGATACAGTATTTAACATTCAAAAAATACCATGTGAAAATATAAATATACCTTTAAAAAGAATAGTTAAAGGAATTATAACAGCAGAAAGCTATGTTATTAACTCTAATTTATATATCAATGCTTATCTTAATCAAAAAATTATCAAAGATTCAATTAAAATTAAATATGTTACTGAAACAAAAATTAAACAGATTGATAGAAATATTGAAGTCGTAAAATATAAAACTCCACTATCTAATTATGCTATTTTTGGACTTTTAGGAATGCTTATTATTTTATTAATATATTTAGTATTTAAAAAATGAAATCTTATAAAACAACTATAATCGGCTTGCTTTTGGCTATTTGCATAGCATTACAGCCATATTTTGAAACAAATGAGATTAATTATAAGTCTTTAGTAATTGCCTTACTTGTGGCTATATTAAGCTATTTTGCAAAAGACAAAGACGTAAGTGGGGAAAATAAATGAACACTTTCGGAAGGTTAACGGCTGGTAATACTTATACAATTAATATCTCATTAGTAGATGTTAACGGCTCGGCTGTGGACTTTTCAAATGCTAATGTTTGCCCTATTCAAATTTATGCAAAAAAATACAATGAACTATTGCAAGAGTTTGATAAATCTGATTTATCAATACTTGCCGATGTAGGTTCTTTTAACTTCACACCAACGGTAACTGATGAAATATTCATAAAAATAAATAATAGTGCTTTTGAAGTTTCTGAGGTGCAAGTAGGTTCTGATTTCGATGTAATTACTCAGTTTGTTTATAATGTTATCTCAACACCAGTTGACATATTAGGAACATTATTAGCAGGATTAGGAGTTGGGACAGATACACCTATATTAGCTGCAAATAGCGTTCTAACTGCATTTGAAAATTTACAGGCACAGATAACAGCAAGAATTAGCGGAAGCGGAACAACCAATTATATACCTAAGTTTACTGGGGCAAGTGCAATAGGTAACTCATTATTATTTGACAATGGAACAAATATAGGAATAAACACAATATTGCCTTCAAGTAAATTGTCAATATGGGACGCTGGGGCAGACGGATTAACCATAAGTTCATTTTCAACTACATATCAGAAAATGGCTACTATTAATTTAAATAGTTCATATAATGATACGTTAGGCACATATACAGAGACGGTAACAGGACAGGAATTATCAGCAATAAACACTTACGGTGTTAATACAGCGAGTGCATTAAGTTTGGGTTCATCAATAAAAACCGTGCAAATTGGAGCAGCAGGAACATACTTAACCACGAGGCTTTATTTTTTAATGCCTAAGTCAACAACCGTAGCACCAACAAGGGCGGCAGTTTTGACATACAAAGGACAGCTTTCGTTAGGAAATACGACCTATGAGGCTAATAATAATCCCGCTTATAATCTGACTTTTGAAGGCAGCATGAATGCTACTTTTGGAATGTCTAGAAACACATTAAATGCAACACAGGGAGCAGATATGTACTTCACGGCTGGTGCCCCTAAGATTGCCCAAACAAATATAAACGGAGGGAATTTTAGAATATACTCAGGAATATCGACAGGCACAGGAACGTCTAACATTCTTTTCTTTACTGCTTCTGCAGGTGTTTCGGGTACAGCAGACAACACCCCTACTGAAAAAATGAGAATTGACGGAGCAGGAAATGTTGGTATTGGAATAACTGCCCCAACGTGTAAATTACATATAAAAGACGGAACTGGAACTGGGGTTAATGCTGGGGTGGTTACTTTAGATGCAGGAGTATCAAGCGGACAAATTAATTTAAGTTTTGCAGATAATGGCACAATTAAATGGAGTATATTTAAGGGAGGGGAAAACGACTTGCATATCTGGGATTCTACATATAGGGTAACATTTAAGCAAGGAGGAAATGTATTAATTGGTACTACCACAGACGGCATGACTGCTGGTGGCTCTTTGGCAATAGCTAAAGACTTTGCACATAGGGGGACGTATTTCGGTGCATATAATGTAACTCCAATTACCAAGCCCGCAAATACTGTTGCAATAAATACTTTATTAGTTAATTTGGGTTTCAGGGCTTCGGGTGGATATGCTAATTTTGACACTACGTTAATGCCAAGAGCTGGGACTGCTTCGGCAAATACAGCCCCGATAAAGTTTACTTCTGGTCCGTTACTTGCAACTCCTGAAAACGGAACGATAGAATATTATGATGATAGATTTTGGATTACAAATATAGCACATCAAAGAGTAATTGACAGAACATCAGACGTTAAAATAACTACTACGACAGTAACTAATACAGTAATAGAAACGTTGGTTTATACAGCACCAATTGATGCTAACAGTTTGAAAATTAAAAATATTATAAAACTGTATTTATACGGAGTTATTGACGAAGCAGCCGTAGCTGATGCGGTTACAATTAGAGTGTACATGGGTGGTGTATTAATGGCTTCTATTGTTAGCCCTGCAACTGGAGTTACAGCTAAATGTTGGAAAGTAAAAGGTACGGCAACGGTAAGAACAATAGGAATTACCGCAAGTATGGCTTGGGACATAGATATGGTAGCAGAATCAGTTACATCAAATTCGTGTGGAGTTTCATCATTTGATAGTACTGTCGCTAATGATATAACCGTTACTGCTCAATGGAATAATGCTAAGGTAGGGAACATTTTTACTTGTGAACAAGGTTTTGTAAATTATAAACATTAAATAATGGCACTAATAAACACAAACGGACAGTATTTAAGAATTATTAACATTGATACTGATAATATTATTGATGTTGAGATTTTTGAAAACAAAGAACATAAAGATAATATTTCTGAATTTTATAAACCTATTATAAAAAAATATTATGTTGCAAATTTGTCTAATATAATTAATCAATCAATACCAAGTGAACTAACGACCGTAGAAAATAATATAAAAACAGTTGCATATTTGGAGTTGTCAAATATTATAGATAATTTTGCAGCATGGTCTCCTGATATAACATTGGAGCAAATAGAAATTATAAATAAATTTATATGAAGCTAAAAATTAAAGATTGCATTAAGATAGTAGATAATATTGATGTATTTGCTAAATTTGAATTAAGTAAATTCAAAGAAATATTTAAGAAAATTAAAGTGGTTAAAGATATTGCCGAGCCTTATATAATAAAAAGAAGCTCTATGCAAAATAATTTAAATATTGAATTTACAGAGGCACAAACTGACAATGATAAGGAACAAGTTAATCTAAAATATTATAAGGAAGTTGAAAGCTATAAAAAAGATATAGAAAAACTTACCGACATTGAATTTAAAATTAAAGAAAAAGATTTACCAGATGTGAGTTCAAAAGATTACTTGTTTTTACAAGACTTTTTTTAATTTTCTTCATATATTCTTTTTCTGAGAGGGTAGCTAAACGAGCTGCCCTCTTTTTTTATGCTATCAAACATGTTTTTTTATGATAAATGTCATAGATTTATTTAATTTCATACTGTATCTTTGCAGAGTTAATTTTTAATAGTAATAAATAATAATAAAATGAAAGTAAGTAAACCAAATATGTCAGAAGAAAAAAAAAAGGCACTTTTAAAAGATGCTAAAACAGTAAAATTTAAAAATGTTACAGGAATTCGTTATAGTCATATAATAGAAGTAACATCAGATAAATTAATATTAAATGAGGAATGGTATTATCTCAAAAACATTACCATTCTCGAAATAGACGGTAAGCCATTAAATAATGAACTTGACGAGATTGCTTTAAAATATTTTAATAAAAAGTTTGATAACTTAAATAATGATATGAATGGAAAAGAAGGTATGATTTATCAAAAACACTATTGCCTCAAACAACTTGAAAGCCGATTAAACGGTGGAAAGTTAACAGATACGCATTTAAAAGGTTTGTTTGATTTTAATTCTGCTGAATTAAAAGAAAAATTCATCTCAATCGTAGGAGAGGAAAGACTAATTAATTTTTTAAAAGAATATCAAAATATTGGATATTAATTTGCACAATAAATAAATTATATATATTTTTGCACACTCGATTAAAAATTTACTTATTATTATTAGAGGAGAGTTTCGGCTCTCCTCTTGTTTTTTAAATGAATAGGATAGAATATAAGGCATTATCGGTAAATCAATGTTGGCAAGGTAAAAGGTTTAAAACACCTATATACAATCAATATGAAATAGATTTATTATCTATATTACCTAAAATCAAGCTACCACCTGAACCTTTAGAACTTCATTTATTAGTTGGATTTAGTTCCAGTTTAGCAGACTTGGATAATATATTAAAACCTCTTTTGGATATAATGCAAAAGAAATATAGTTTTAATGACAAAAATATTTATAAGATTATTGTTGAAAAGACAAAAGTAGAAAAAAGAAAAGAGTTTATAGAATTTGAATTTAAAAGTTACATATCAAATTTAAACCCAAAATAAAGGCAATAGAAGTATTAAAATAAAAAGTAATACTAATTATTAACTGGGAAGTGAATAAACATGTGTACGCTGCTTGTATGTCTATGTCTAAGCATTACTTCGCCGCCGTTAGAATCATTGCCTAACGATGTGTTTCCTTCAATTGTATTGAAGTAATTATCTACATTGAAATATTTAAAAATACCTACATGGTCATAATGTCCGTCTTTATTCCAGTCAAACACTACAATATCACCTTCTTTTGGCTCACTAACTATTAGGTTATGTTTTTTTGCATAATCAATTAAAGTTTGCACACCTGCGAAACCATTAGTAAAACCAATTGGAGGGAGTTGTTTCCCAGCAAAGGCATAACACCAACTAACAAATATACCACACCATGCAACGCCATCCCACCCGAACCACTCGCCATATTTAGTTTTATTACTATTTTTAGGACATTCTTTAGTTCCTATCTCTTTTTCTGCTACTTCAATTATTTTATTCATATTGTTTTTTCGGCAAAATTAATAATAATTTTTTAAATATGCTAAAAAACATAATTATCTAACATATAAAAAATATCAAATACATGACAAATATCATAGATTAAAATAGAATCATGTATTACTTTTGTAGCATATTTTTTTTAACAATTTAATAATTTAATAAGTAGTAAAATGAATACAATTAATACAATAAAAGAAAATATAATTGATTATTTAAATAATGAATTAATTAATTATAATGAAAAAGATATTGATAAATTAATCAATAATATTAAATTAAGTATTAGAAAGGATTTTTTTAAAAATATTCATACTTTGAAAATAAAAAGTATTAATATTAATAAGTTTAAAATTTATAATAATATTAAATTAAAAGACGATGTTCTTGTCTATACTAATGATGAGGGTATTAAATCATATATATTTATATATGAGCTAAGATTATCTGATATAATAGAGATAAATAATAAACCATTTATTTATAATAAAGATATAAGTTTAATTCAATAAGTAAAAAATATGTATAAGTATTTAGAAATCGTAAAAGATGATACAAACGAAGTAGTATCAAGAATGGACGTTACGGACAAATCGGAACGTCAAATAGACAAAATATGGGACGGTGCGAGTATCAATCTTAACCATGATGATTATTCATTGCAATTAAATGAATGTGAAACAAAATTTGATAAAATTTAATAAGGAAAAAGATGAAAGAACAATTAAAAGAAATAATAGGATTATTTTATGATTTACAACAAACCAAAAATATAGGATTTCAAATATTAGACGAAAAGACATTTGATATTGCGTATTTTAGCGGAAACAAATGTACGGAAGTAATCACATTTGATATTAACGAAAAGGGATTAAACGATTGTATATTATATTTAAAAAGCCAACTATGATAGATATTACCGATAAGTTAATTGAAGCTCTAAAAAAGAGCAAAGAAATACACGACTTTATCAAAGGAATTATGTATGATAAAACATATAAAGCCGTAGAAATATGCGAATATAATCTAACTATTGTATTCACAATTGAATACCATTTAACAGTTAATAAAGATGACAATTTAGAAGTTGATTACTGCGAAAATCACAAATTAGACGTGTGGAACGAAAGTTCAGATTTGACAAATAATTATATATATAACATTAACAAAATAATAGAATCATTATGAAAGAATTAAAAAATTGTAAACACCCAGAAAACACAATCTGCACATGTTGTAATGATTGTTTAAAAGAAAACATTAAAAAGGCAAAGTTCAGAGTTACTTTGCAAAGTAATATTAATAAATTTTTAAATAAATAGTATATGATAGAAGTAAAATTTAGAGGAAAAATAAAATATAACGGCAATTATTTGTTTTCTGGCGATTGGGCTTTCGGTAGTTTGATTTTGAAATCAAAAGGAGCATTTATATATGTCATAGAAAAAGATAATTTTGATAATATTATAAGAGAATATGAGGTTGAAGTTATCCCTGAATCAGTCGAACAGTTTACAGGTTTGAAAGATAAAAATGAAGTTGAAATATTTGAAAAGCAAATATTTAAATTTAAGTTTTTAAAAGAACTTCATAATCCAATTGAATTAACAGGATATTTTACATTTGGAGAAGATTTATCATTTGAAATTGATGTATTGAAAAATAAAGAGTATATATGTTTGAAATATATTAGTAATGGTGTATTTTATGATTTTGAATTAACTGGAGAAAATGCTTTTGACAACCCTGAATTACTTAATAAATGAAAACACATTTAATAAAAAATAAAAGAATATTAGATATGGATGTAACGAAAACCAAATGTGGTTTGCGTGGTGGTGATTTATTAAGAACTGAAAATATTAAAAAAGTAACATGTAAAAATTGTCTAAGGAAAAAGAATAGGTGTTTTTAAACATATTTCTATATGATAAAAATCATGTTTAAATCAAATTTAAAGTAGTTACTTCGCAGAGTAAAATTGAGTAAGCCTAATCTCATTAAAATTAGGCGAAATTTAAATATAAGTAAAAATGAAAAAAATTACAGAATTAACAGAGTTAGAAATATTGAATCTAACAGAAGAAGAAATCGCATTAAATTTCTTAAATAAAGCATACGGGTTAACCGAAGAAGAAAAAACTTTTGTTTTAGAAAATTACAATAAATGATTATCAACAAATTTCAAGAAACCAAAGCAACAGAGGAAGTAAAACGCCTCTTTGCTTTATAAATAGTAACAATTAATATTAAATAAATGGAAAATAAAACTTTACTACCAAAATTAGCAAATTTATATGAAGACAATATTGAACTTGCGTATAAAAATGATCAGTTCAATGTTTTGATGAATCAAAACCCAAAGCCTGAATGGGTAAAAATAAATGAATATGCAAATAATTCAAAGTATATTCCAATAGGAATTATCGAAACATTATTGAGCAAAGTATTTAAATCATGGTATCCTGAAATAATAAGGGAAGGGGTGGCTTTTAATGGTGTGTATGTTGTAATAAGATTGCATTGTTTAGACTTAATGACAAATGAATGGAAACAATATGATGGGATAGGAGCAGTGGAATTACAGGTTAAAAAAGGCTCAAGTCCTGCCGAACTTCAGAACTTAAATAAAGGTGCTATTATGATGGCTTTCCCTATGGCAAAAAGCTATGCAATTAAGGATGCAGCTGAACATATCGGAAAATTATTTGGACGTGATTTAAATAGAAAGGATACTATGTTGTTTGAAGCAGATAAATCAATTATCAATTCAATTGATGGTATAAATGATGCAAAAGAAAAAAATAGAATTATTGATTTTATAAACAAAGCTACTTCACCTGAGCAGTTACAGCAAATTTCAGAAGATATACTTTTGAAATATAATTTAGTAGATTTAAAATGTGATAAATTAAGTGAATTAATAACAGAATAAATATGGATGAAATATTAATTAGAGCAAGTCAGGCTCATAAAATAATGACAGAACCAAAACTAAAATCTGACAAAGAGGCGGGTTTGCTTGGTGAAACATCAAAAACTTATATAAAAGAATTATTTTTATATAATGAATTTGGATATAAAGAGCCTTTGTACACACCTCAAATTATGAAAGGTCAGTTATGTGAGCAAGACAGCATGGCATTAGTTCAGGAGGTTTTAGGTGGCGAATTTCGTACTAAATGCAACGAAAAAAAGAGTAACGAATTTATTTGCGGAACTCCCGATGTTGTTTTAAAAGAAAGTGATTACATTGAAGATATCAAAACAAGCTGGGATATTAAAACATTTTTTAATGCAGAGCTTGAAAAATCTTATTACTGGCAGGGACAATGTTATATGGCTTTATTTGGCAAAACAAAATATCGTTTAATTTATTGTTTGGTGCAAACACCTGAAGAGTTAGTTCGTGAAGAAATAAAGAAATACTTTTTTAAGTTTGGATGCGATGAAATGAATGAGGATTATATTACTGTTGAAAATCAAATCACTCAAAATTTTGACATTTCAAAAATAGAACCTAAAAAACGTTTAAGGATATTTGAATTTGATTACAACCAGTCAGATATTGATAAACTTTATTTGCAGGTTAAAAAAGCACGTGAGTATTATAAAACTCTTAAACTTTAATTTATGTTAGAGCTAATAAAACTAAAATATGATATTAATGAGCTTTTGGAATCATTAAAACTCAGAAATACATTTTTAAAATTAAATAATGTTTCAAAGGAGGAAATTGAAGCAAACGAAAAGGTGATAGATAAATTAGAATTAATAATAAAATTTTAATATTATGGAAATAAAAATATGCAAGTGCTGTAAAAAAGAGTTACAGGCAACTAAAGATAATTTTTATGTTCAGAAAAGAGGTAAATATGGAGTAAAGGCAATTTGTAAAATATGCGAAAATATAAGACAAAAACAATATAGATTAAAACCAGAATACAGAGAAAAGCATAGAATTCAAGCTAAAAATTGGAGGAAAAATAATCCAGAAAAGGCATTAGAAATAAACAGAAAATCATTTAATAAAAGAAGACATATATATAATGAAAAAAGAAAACATAGATACCATAATGATATGGAATACAAGTTAAATAAAGATATTAAAAATAAAATTTATAGACAATCAGAGAAAGGTCAATTAATGCTACATAAAGATAAAAATATTACAAATTCAATAGAAAGGAGCAAAAACAATAGGGCAAATTTATCAAAATGTTATATAGCTCAATTGAATAAAATTAGAGTAAAAGACATGAATAATGATGAATATGAAATAAAAAAAACAATCATAGAATTAAAAAGAGAATTAAATATTAAAAATAATAAATTTTAAAAGATGGAAAGAGATTTAAATTTTGAAGTAAAAACCAGCATCGATTTAAATAAAATGCTTACAGGTTTATTAATGGACGTAAGAAGAGGCGAAGTAGATTACGAAAAAGCAAAGGCAATAACTTTAGTTGCAGATAAAATAAATAAAAATAATGTTAATGCTTTAGAATATAAAAGAATAACTAAGCATAATAATAATTTATCATTTTTTGAAGAATAAAATTTTAAAATAAACCTCAAAATATTTTTTTAATTAAAAAATAGATATTATCTTTGTGCCGAAATAAAAAATATATTGTATGCAAACAATCTTAGATTTCACTTTATTAAAATATACCAATATTAATTGGGGAGTTTTTGGCAGCCTGCATACCTGCATATTTCACTCCCCTTTTTTTATTGGATTTTTATTATATTATGAATAAAAACAAAGAAATTAAACACAAATTTTGCGACTTTTTCACAAGTAAAATAATCAGAAAAATAGATAAGCAAAACAATACTGATGTTATTAATATGCCACTTCCACAGATAAAAGGGTACTTAAAGTGTGCTAAAGTTTCACAATATAAAGATAAATAAATGAGAGATTCAACAATTATTTATCGTAGTTTTTATGAAGCAATAAAAGAATTGCCTAAAAAAAATCAAGCTGACCTATGGGAAGCTATATTTGAATACTCATTAAATTTTAATGAAATTAAATTAATTGGTATTTCTGAAACAGTTTTTAAATTAATAAAACCGCAACTTGATTCTAACATAAAAAAATATAAAGATGGTTGCAAAGGCAAAGAGTATGGTATTCAGGGAGGTAGACCAAAAAAAAATAACCCCACAAGAACCCCACAGAAACCCCACAAGAACCCCACAGAAACCCCTAATGATAATGATAATGATAATGTAAATTATAATGTAAATGAAAATGTAAATGTAAATATTAATGACGTTATAAAATATTTTTCTTTAAAAGGATATACAAAAGAATCTGCAATAAAATTTTATAATTATTATGAAGCTGCAAACTGGATTAATAAAGATGGCAAAGAAGTTAAAAACTGGAAATTAACAGCAGTTCAAGTTTGGTTTAAGCCAGAAAATGAAAAACCTAAAAGTAAATTTCAACCATAATGGAAAATATCACAGATTATAATTATTTAGGATTTAATCTTAAAGGCAAAACATCTGGGCAAATAAGAACTACTTGCATACATTGTTCACATTTAAGGAAAAAGAAAACAGACCCTTGTTGTAGTGTTAATTTAGACGATGGGACTTATTATTGTCATAACTGCGAAAAGTCAGGAAGTTTACATAAATTTAAAAGGAATAAAGTTGAGGCAATAAAGTATATTATTCCGTTATGGAAAAATAAAACTGAAATACCTGATAAAGTTGTTAAATGGTTTGAAACTCGCAAAATAAGTCAAAAAACATTGATGGAAATGAAAATAACATACGGCAATGATTATTTTCCTCAAATAGAAAAAGAACAAAGTTGTATTGAATTTAATTATTTCAAAGACAATGAACTTATAAATGTAAAGTATAGAACTGGAGATAAATTATTCAAACTTCATAAAGGTAGTGAATTAATATTTTATAATTATGATTCTATTTTAAAAAATAAAGAAATAGTAATCGTAGAAGGCGAAATTGATTGTTTGAGTTATATTGAAGCTGGCATTAGAAATGTAATTTCAGTTCCTAATGGTGCTAATTTGAATAAAAACAACCTTCAATACTTAGATAGTTGTATTGATATATTTGATAATATAGATAAGGTCTATTTAGCTACTGACAATGATATTGCAGGTATTAATTTAAGGAATGAATTAATAAGAAGGTTGGGAAGTGATAAATGCTTTATTGTTGATTTTAATGATTGCAAAGATGCTAATGAATATTTAATTAAATATGGATTATTTGAACTTAAAAAAACTATTGAATTAGCCACAGAAATTCAAATTGAAGGTATTTTTAAAGTAGAAAATTTTGAGGAAGAGTTAGATGTGCTTTATTCAAAAGGATTGCAACCTGGACTAAAGATAGGATTTAATAAGTTAGATAATTTAATTACTTGGGAAAAATCAAAGCTTGCAATAGTAACGGGCATACCTTCACATGGTAAATCTGAGTTTATAGACCAGATAATTGAAAGATTAAATGCATTACATAAATGGAAATTTGGTATATTTTCGCCAGAATGTTTTCCTATTCAAATTCATGCTGCAAATTTAATAAGTAAAATAACAGGAAAAGTGTTTAATGAAAATAGGTTAAGCATAGATGAATATTTTGAAGCAAAAAAATATTTAAATGATAATTTTTATTTTATAAAGCCAGAAGACAGCGGGTATTATTTAGATAATATCTTAACAAAAGCTAAGGTTCTAATTAAAAAGTATGGTATTGATGGATTAATTATAGACCCGTATAATAGACTTGAACATGCCTTACCTTCTGGCATGCCTGAAACTAATTATATTAGTCAATTACTTGATAAATTAACTAATTTTTCACAGGCTAATAACATATTAATATTTTTAGTTGCACACCCTCGCAAGATGTTAAAACAAAAGGGTAATAATTATTATGAAGTTCCAAACTTATATGATATAAATGGTAGTGCTAATTTTTACAATAAAGCAGACTATGGATTAACTGTTTATAGAAATTATAATTTAGGTGGTATATGCGAGGTACATGTGCAAAAAGTAAAAAGAAAAAATTTAGGAACTACTGGACTTGTAACATTTAATTATGATATGGATTCAGGAAGGTTTATTGAGCAAGAATTAAATAATGTTTTTTAAAAATAAAATGATAAAATCAAAACAGTTTACTCAAGAGCAAAAGGAAATGATTTATCCTTGCTATTTGCAACATATAAGTTATAACATGCAAGTAAAATTAATAGACCAGCAACGTAGTATTGCAGTAAGGCAAACTCCTTCAGGAGCAGGGTTTAATATAAATTATGAATATTATGGTGGAGGTAATTTATATTTGTATGATAGTAATTATAAGCCAAGTAATGCAGTTAATTTTAAAGAGTTGTTAAAAATAGGAAATGAGTTTTATAAATAATTATAAATGTTAGCAAATGAAAAATAAAGAATTTAGGTTAGCTGCAAAACTTTTAGAAATGGCAGATGAGGAATTCGGAAATCACGTATGCAATGATGTCTATGAATCATTTTGGGATGGATGGGAAAAAGAAGAAAGACAAGAATTTGTAAAACAATATCACGAATGGAACGGCGACCCAGAAGAATTTGACCCAAACTTTTTACTATTGCCAGACTATGCAATAATGGGCTTTTTGGCTCACAAACTGCGTGTGTTGGCGGATTAAAAATTTGCGTATAGCAACTGTTATAAATAAGTGTTAAACAACATATTTTATTATGACAAAAATCATTTTATGTTAAAATAACAATTTGTAATTTCGCAGAGTAAAAATAAGTAATAAAGGAGTAACCTGAAAATCCATAAAGAGTAGGGAAAATTAAAAAAAAATAAAAAATGGAAGTAGAAAAATTAATTTTTCAGGAAGAAAAAAACCCTGAAAAAAAAGCACAATTAATTAAAGATAATTGTGATGAAGTATTAGAGAATTATTCATACACTAAAAAGTTTACCCCTGATGAATTAGATGAATTCAAAGATGAATTATCAGAAGTATCAATTGAAGAAGACAACTTACAGGAGGAGTTAAAAGAGTTGTCTAAGGGGTTAAAAGAAAAGATTAAACCAAAAAAAGAACAGAAAAAAATCTTATTAAAAAGATTAAGAGAAAAATCAGAAATGATAAAAGATTCTGTTTATGTCCTTAAAGATGAAGAAAATTATTGTGTTTATAATTCAGAAGGAGAATTAATTACAAGTAGGAAATTAAAACAAAGTGAAAAACAAAAAACAATTTTTCAAACAATTAGAAAAACAGGTACAAACAACTAAAAATCAAACAAATGACAAAAGAAGAAATTAAAATCAATGTTACAAAAGATTGTAACGAGTTAGTAATCAGAGAAGGCAAAGCGTTAGAATTAAAAGAGCCAACGCAAGTATCAATTAGTGGAATTATCACAACTATTTTTATATGGCTGTCGATAAGGATAACTGAAATAAAGCAAAAATCATGCTATATATTGGTTGACAAAGCAAATTTAACAATGAAATTAATAGTTGGTGAGTTGAATTTTTACAAAACAACTATTATTTCATCTTTGGAATTATCAAAAGAGTTTATAAAATTTGGTATTAATTCTGAAAAAACATGGGACTGCTTCAAATTGTCTGATTTTATTAAAATGAATCGTAGCTACTTTGTTGATAAAGCAAAAGCTATGATTTTAGTTACAGAACTAAGGAATTTCAAAGCTAAAGTTAATAATGAATTGGATAAATTTAAGGACGACAGGGCAAATTATGAACTAAGAAAAAAGCAAACAGTTGAAAGTAATTTGCCAGATATGTTTCAGGTTTGTATTCCAATATTTAAAGGTGAAGAAAAAATAATTTTAAATGTAGAAATAAGTATTGACCCAAATACTTTAGAATGTCAGTTTATTTGTCCCGAAGCAACGGACTTTATAAATGAACAAACTGATTTAATTTTTGATGAACAAATTAAAAAGATTAGTGAAATTACTCCTGATATAGCAATATTATATCAATAAAATAATATAAACAGGGTGGTTAATTCTACCCTGCTTTTAAATAAGTAAATATAATTAAGAAATGGAATATAATCACAAAAATATGACTAAAAAAGATTTTGAAAACTTGAAAAAAGATACTATATGTATCCACAGAGGCGTAGAATATTACTGTACAGGGGTTAATTATGCTTCAAACATGGTTCATTTATCTTTTGCAAATAGTAGATTTAGCAACGGATGTGATATATTTGTATATTTTCGTAATGTTAAAATAAAGAAATGAAAGAATATAATCACGAAAATATCACCGAAAAAAGATTTAGGGAATTTTTTGAAGAGCTTGGAAATGCTGCGGAAAGATATGAAAATGGCAAAAAAGTAATTGTTTATACGCTTCACAGAAAAATAGATAACAATTTCAATCTTTCTTATCATTTAGAATTTCCGCAAAAAAATGTAAAATTCAATTTTTGGTTTGAAAAAATAAATTATCTAAATTCAAGAGAAAGTGTAACAATTTCATTTCATAATCCAAATGAACATGGAGTAAACAGGTTAAAAAGCATATTAAGCACTGATTGCATTAATGAGTTAAAGGCAAAAGTAGATGAAATATTCATTAAATATAGTTTAAAAAGTTGAATAGCAAACATTAAATTTTTAAAAAATTAGAATATTTATGAGTGATATAATAATATTTATAACAAGTTTAAGCGGATTAGTAATTTCTGTTTATTGCTTACGCCGTATGAAAAAAATAAGTGATGAAAATAAAAACATATATAAAAAAGTAAATAATAAATATGAATCATGGGAAAAATGGTAGCACCATTTAGTAATGCAACAGAAGCTGAAATGTGGTTGAATCGAAACTGCTATTCGTGTACAACTTCAAAAAATTGTACAGCCTTTAAACATTTAGAAGAAGGTTTTATTTTTGGCGGAATATCTGAAAGGACAGCACGTTATATTGGTACAGTAAATATAACGGCTGCGGGTATGGGCTGGCGGCTTTTTCTGCCGCTTGCTTATACCCGTTGTTACCAGCTGGCACGGATTATTAATAACAAAAGCTAATTAGATGAACGAAACAGTTTTTAATAATTTTTTGAGGGATGGCAAAAACGGCTTGTCCGAAGATTTTAATGTATTATCATTATTTGATGGTATGAGTTGTGGCCAAATTGCACTTAATAACATAGGGTTGAAGCCTACAAGATATTACGCTGCCGAAATAAAGAAACACGCTATTCAATGCACATTAGATAATTTTCCCGATACTATTCAGATTGGAGATGTAACCAAAGTAAATGGCCAAGATTTACCAAAAATAAACTTATTGATTGGTGGTAGCCCTTGCCAAGATTTTAGTAGAGCAAATAGTGTAAGAGATGGATTGAAAGGTATGAAATCAATGTTATTTTATGAATACATAAGATTACTTGAAGAAACAAAACCAGATTACTATTTACTTGAAAATGTGATAATGGATGATTTAGGTTACAATACAATTACTGAAGTATTAGGAACCGAACCAGTAAGATTATGTGGTAGTAAAGTAAGTGGAGCTTTGAGAGATAGATTATTTTGGACTAATATCGGGCCTGAAAGTTTTGATTTATTTGGAAATAGAAAATGTGCAATACCACAACCGAGAGATAAAAAAATAATGCTGAATGATGTTTTAGAATACGGATATTCAGATAAGAAAAAGCACACTTGCTTAAATACAAGTTGTGGCCGAGATGCAAACCAAAGATATATGTTGCATAGATACACTACTACTGGAATGACTACCATTATTTACACGGATGAAACAATGGATGAAAGTAAAGGAGTAAGATATTGCACACAAACAGAATTAGAAAAACTGCACAATATACCTTTAGGTTATACAAGAAACCTAAATAAAGCACAAGCTGGCAATTTGATTGGAGATGGATGGAGTGTTGGAATAGTTGAACATATCTTTTCTTTTTTAAAAGGGGAGGAAAAAAAAATATTTAAAACTGAACCGAAATGATTAATCGAAGAACATCCGTAGTGCTTGCTGGTAACACCTACCTACTGCGACCTTGAGATGTTTTGTAAAAACAAGGATAAAAGATATATTAAAATACAATCAATTTGCCCTCCTGACTTTTTAAATTCAATAATAAATGAAAGAACAAATTAAGCATAATCTAATTAAAACAATATTCTTATTTTTATACATAGGAATATTAACAATTATTAGTTATTATTTATGTACTTACTTGGATATTCCAAAATATATGACTTACTTTGTATTTTGTTTTAGTATTTATAGCGGTGTAATGTTTTTTAAAAATGAATAATATACAGAAGAAATTAGATACTTCAACATATTTAAAAGTATGGAATAATAAGCCTCATGAATGCGAAGAGTGCGGTAAATGGTTAGAATATGCAGTTCAAGAAAATGTTATAAAAGATAGGAGTGTATTTAGCCATATATTATCAAAAGGTGCATTTCCAGAGCATAGGAACAATGTAGAAAATTTTAACTTACTTTGTTTTGAACACCATCAACAATATGAGTTTGGAAACAGAAAAAGCATGAAGATATTTAAGAATAATGAGTTAATAATAGATAAATTAAAAAGAAAATATAATAATTTAAAAATTAAATTTTATGAGTGATAAAAATTCAAATGTAAAACAACTGAGACATGGAACTTTAGAATGGTTAAAAGATTCGCAAGATTTCACATGCAATAAAATTAAAAAAACAGATATAGATTCAAAGGTAAAACAACTCTTAGATGAAGAGTTGATTGAAAAATGTGAACAAAGTAACGGCTGGCGGTATGGCTTGTAAGCCTTGCACTACCACTTCAATTCCCCGTAATAGCTTCGGCTTATAAGCTATACCGCTTGTTACCTGCTGGGCGGTTTAATTAGCAGGATTTAAAAAAGGAACTAAATGAGTTTAGACGTTTATTTAAACAGAAAAAGGTATTTAAGCTACAATGAAGGCAAAACATATACCGAAGATGACGAACAAGTTTACTGGGCAAACATTACCCATAACTTAGGCAAAATGGCAGGTGAAGCAGGAATTTACGAAGCACTTTGGCGACCAGAAGAAATTGGAAAAACAAAGGCAAGTGAAATAATTGAATTACTTGAAAAAGGATTGGCTGACTTAAAAGCAAGACCTGAACATTTTGAGAAATTCAACTCGCCTAATGGATGGGGAATGTATGAACATTTTGTTCCTTTTGTCGAGAAGTATTTAGAAGCCTGCAAAGTATATCCCGATGCCGTTATCGAAGTGTCAAGGTAGCCTTGCAGGTAACTAATGGATATGTTGAAGAGCTAATAGAAAGGTTTAAAAATAAATCAATAGTTAATGTTAGGGATTTAAAAACAGAATTAAGTAAAAGAATAATAATTAAAAAAGGAACAGTATAATGAAACTGCCAGAAGCAATAAAAATAGTAAAAGAGTATAAAGATTGGAGAGATAATATTATTTTAAATCAAGATGTAATAGGGGAGGTTCCAGTAGGATTAGGTATCGCAATAGATATAGTAATTAAATATTGTGAGGAGCAAATAAAAGAATCGGCTAAGTTTGAAAAATTAGTTGATGAGTGCGAAAAATTTACAGGAGTTAGTGAAAAAGATATACGTCCAAATCTTTATGACTACATCATGCAAAATGGAAGTACTTTATTAAAAAATAGGGTTAAATGCATTGAAAAAGAATGGTTGAGATTACATGGGGAGATTAACGGATATTTAAAATATATTCAAAAATCAGGATTAGTAAAAGTTCAAGGTATCGGCAAAGCAACTGCAAATGAGTTCATAAGACTTAGAGATGAATATTTAAAATTATAAGATATGAAAAAATTTTTAATAATAATTAGTGTTGCAATATTTATGTTTATAAGATCAAATTTTATGATATATGAACTTTGTACAATAAATAATTGCTATAAGAGTATGTGTTATTGGGGTGAAAACTCGCAATTGTTTTTAAATATATTTTTTACAATCACATTAATAATATTATTGACAATAATAGCAATAAGTTTATTTCTAAATGTAATAGATAAAGATTAAAATTATAGGATTAAGCAAATATGGAAAACGGAATAACTCTTGAATAAATTACTTATAACGATAGCATGTATGTTTAGTGTGAATTATTAAAAAACAAATTTTATAAATAATGATAACGATTAAGGAATTACAATTAGATGATGCAACAGCATTGAGATTGCTGGAACTGATAAAAAAAGAAGAACCTGAAATATGGGAAGTTTTTAAACATGTATTAAAGCAAGCATTAAATACACCTGATGTTAGCGATACTGTTTGCTCTTGCCAAAAAGCACGATGTAATTACAAAACAGTTAGATTTGGAGGATTGCCAAATTTATGTTCAAACCCTAAAAGAGAAACTATACAATGACAGCCAATATTTTAGTATTATTAAAATTAAATTAGTATCTTTGTAAAATGAAATTATCAGAATCAGATGTAAAGTATATTAGAGCAAGTAAACTAAGTGACAAAAC
>Ga0209416_1000414_pt1 | contig 44068 bp, 68 predicted proteins | sample RifGroF1_FD_184001 | JGI IMG/M metagenome (GOLD analysis project Ga0209416, IMG submission 184001) | Groundwater microbial communities from Rifle, Colorado, USA - Groundwater F1 (SPAdes) (version 2) | ecosystem: Environmental > Aquatic > Deep subsurface > Groundwater | place: Rifle, Colorado...
GGTAATCTCTTCCCACTGAGCGCCCGGCATGTAACTACGCTTGACATATTCCGCTCCCCCATCCACGGATATGTCCCCGCATGAACAGCTAACAAAGTCATGCCGATACCGAGAGATGATGATGTCTCCACAATGTAGACACCGGGCGGCGTTCACGAAGTCAGGCATCTTGCAGGCACTCACCGCCCAAGTCATCCTTATGATTGGGAATGCGACATACGCGATGGACAATTCCATCTGTATAGCTCTCATATTGCTGCCCCCCTAGAACGGGCTTCCCGCATGCCTCACAGATACCCATCGACTCTCTTCCGTTGACGGCCAATACACGAGCGCCCCGAGGTACTTCCGCAGGGAAATCATCAGAGAACATCCATTCGTAAGCCGTCTTCACCTTGAACGGCGCCATCATCAGATACTCCCGCATCGCCTCGTGCCCATACCTCGCCAGAAGCCTGAGGGCTAGTCTGCGATTGAAGTCCGTCTCTTGGCCCCATTCCATGTGCGCCCAATGGCATAGCAGCACACAGTTGCGCTCCTCCCACAGGTAGTCTTGCTGCCGCTTGGGAACATCGTTGCGCTTATACAGGACTTCGTGCATCCCCAGCCCCCCTTCGCACGCGTGGGGGCTGATGTACTGCGCCTCGCACATCCCCTGACGCGTGATGAGGAGATTGTGTTTCAGCTTCTCTCTGGCGTTCACTTCTCGGGTGCCCCCGAATAGAACGTGTCCCCTACCCATTCCACAAATTCAAGGGGGACATTCTCCCAGAATGTCTGAACGAGACGGGACCAAACAGTGATGCGGCCGCTGGTCCGACAACGAGGGCAGTTCCACCATTCGCTTTGCCCATCCACGATATATTCGTACCATCCGCCTTTGCCTTCACAGGTTGGGCACTTCATCCCGTCCTCCAATGCTCTCTGGCATTCATTCGTCGTTCCTTTGGGCCTTGATGTGCCGTAGATACCACGTCAATGCCTGCTCGGCATCTCCCATGGCACAGTTTAGCAGCATCAATTGCGTATCCCAGTCCAGCTGAACATTTGTTCCGATGGCTCTGTCTACTTGTCCCCTAGTCATCTCGCGGGCAACGCGCCAGTGGGCCATTCCTTCTCGCAGAGCACTTTCGATGGCTGGCTTCACCTATCCTCCAGTCCTCCCGCCGAGCCCCGCACCTCGGGCATGTGTCCGGGTCCTGCATCCGGCAATTGGACATATTCATGCGGAACACCAATGTCATATATCGGTACCCGGCGGCAACGTGTGGTATATTCATCGTTCTTGGTATCATATATGGCCCAGCGTTCAACATCCTGTTCGGACCACCACTTGCGAAGCTCCGGCATTGACCATCGAAGCATCGCGTCCAGGAATATCCAGTCAAGGATGTCGGCGCCGGAATAATAGATCCATCCTTGGGTGCGATATTCAAGTGCGGAATCTGTTTCAATGGTGATTCCGCCCACACTACGGGGATAGCGCACAATCTTGAGCTCATGACCCAGGAAGCTGCCATTTGTAGGCACCCATAGATCGCCATGCGCTTTCTGGTCGGCCTTATCGAGAATACGCGTAGTGCCCCTGGGATAGAGGCCGAGAGAAAGTAGCTCGTCCGTTCTGGCCTGCTCCCAGGAACGATCTATTGTCCAGGAGCCTGATTTCCCCATGCGACCCATCCCTCTCGTCTGTCTCGCGCAAATAGCTCGATACGGCGCATATCCGGATACATCTGCTCGATCAGTCCATAGACAATAGGCGGCTTCTCCGAATGCTTTCCTCGTTCGGCCTCAAATACGGATGGTACTCGATATTCCTGCTCCGGGGTTGGAAACTTCCCCTTGCGCCCGATCAATAGCAATTCATGTTGTTGACGAACCCACTGCCCGGCCCCAATGCTGGGCTTTACCCAGACCATGTTTGTCCGATACGAGAAGCCCCATGCCTCCAGAACGGCGATAGCTTTCTTGGCGAATGCCGGCGGGCACCAAAGGAAGAGGAGAGCATCCTCTGAACATACGTCTTCCACCGGCAAAATCTTGATATCTTCCAGCGGCATAGTGGGGTATTGGTTTTCCACGGAACGACTGTCCGATGGGGAAAAGTCGTATTCCCATGGTGGATCGGCATAGACGATACTGAATTTGCCGAGGGAACCATCCAGGGGTACGTTTTTCTGCTCAATAGACCCGAGAACCTTGGCGCGTCGCACTTTCCGCATGGCTTGGGGAAGGGTGATCTGGTCCTCTCGAACCTGCTCGAAGAGATAGGGCTCCTCCTCGGCTAGGATCCTGGCGTATTCGACATATTGGCGGTTAGTATTGAAAAGCCGCGCGGCCTCTTGGTTGGCTCGGCCCTCATTAGGTTCGTCAATTCTTTGACTAACCTTCTCCCGACCCCCGGCTGCCTGCCGTTGCCTTGCTTGCTCCTCAAGAAGCGGTAAGGCTGTAACCGCTGCCGTAGCCTTCTGGCCCGAGTTCAAATGGCGCCTTTTGAGATTCATGGATACCACAAAGGCCACCGGGTCCTTGCCTTTGTATTCCCTGGTTTTGGCCTCTTTGTCGAGCTGTTGACAGGCAAGCCAGCGGTTGCGGCCATCCAGGATCTGATCCTCATAGAGCCAGACGGGCTCCAATAAACCATGCTCCATGATGTCTTGTTTCAGCGCTTCGTACTCGGGTTCATCCATCATGGGGAAGATGTCGGCTACTGGGTGGAAGCGCATTCCGTTGAGGGCATTGCTCATTCCGGCTCCTTATTCCTGAACACAGTCCAGCTGGGGCCGTCCACCGACCTCGGGCAAACGATACGGCCCGCTTGCCCGCATGCCCATGGCGTCGCACAGGACTTCGGCTGCCTCTCCGGTAACTGATAGCAAAATGGTCGTTAGGCCATCCTTATGACGAAACAGAACTAGCCCCGTTGTGTCGTGATCTGCCCAATCGACGCCGAACGTATACTCAACCATCTCGCTCTCCCGTGAGGCACCGGGACCGCCGCCCACGGCTGCTCCTGGACGCATTCGACCGCTCGACGGGGCAGCGGGCAGCTTTGCCGTCAAACGGTCGGATTCGTCCACGAAGCACCCGCTGCCATTCACGCCTACAGTATACCACGCCTGTCAAGTCCCTACTGGGGATTTGCATCCCGCCGCGTGTCCCCGGTATCGTTGGGCCTGTCGTTCCTTTGCTGTGCCTCGCCATATCTGGCTATCTGTCCCAAAAAGGATCGTCATCGCTGATGTTCCAGTCTTTGCCGTCAAGGCATAGCGCCGCATACTCCTCCTTTGAGACGGTTGGTTCGTGCCATCTCTCCATAACACGGCCAAACCGTCGGAATTCCCTGACAAACTCGTTCTGTCTGCCGTGGCCGATATAGATAAACGCAGTATTTTTACTGGAGGAGCTATTGGCATTCTCGTGGACATCCTGGCCGGCCTTGAAGTCTGGCCTTCTGGTCGGAATACACTGGGCGTTGAACGGATATCGCCATAGTGTATCGTACCATCTGGTTTCCATCCCATTGGCGTTGGCGCAAAGTATGGCTTCCTGGACCCGGCCAGCCCGACATTCCTCTAGCAACTTGGCCACAAATTCCTCCATCAAGCTATATGGCGGATTGAGCCACACTCGTCCATTCCAGCTGTAATCTAGGCCGCTCTTGGTTTTAGTAAATATGGCATTGGCCTGAACCGTCAGATTGGCCAGGGGGCTGGACGCGGGATCCAGATCAATTCCCCCCAACGCCCGACGAGCGGCAACAATGTAGATAGTTGGCGTGTAGTATTCATCGTTGCCCCCTTGGCCCATGTAGGCAAAGCGGACGTCTCGGCGACGAATAGGCAAAGGAATCTCGGCTCGAATGCGGCCGAAACCGGGCAGTAGCGATTGCCCGTCCGTTCGCTGGGCACCATCGCCATTCATGTTCCAGGGGAACTGATGGGGATCTGGCCACATCATTTTGAGGTCTTCTAGTCCGACTGCTGCCCATGGCTGCTCCTGGATCCATTCCACATAATCCCGCAGAGATCCCCGATTGTGATATAGCTCTGTTCCGCTACCTGTCTCTTGCCGATATTGGAATTCCTTGAAATAGCCATGCAGTCTTTTTTCCTCTGGCCTATCCCCGACTATGGCACAGAGAAACTGGTGATTTGTGTTCGCCGCCCCACCGACGATCCGCCGGGACGTGGGTTCCTTGGACCAGCCAATCTTTATAACGTCCTTGTTGCCATGGAAATAGATCATCCTATTGCTCCTGTCAGGTCCTATCAAATCGATTTCCTGATACCCTTGATGTACGGCGCCAGCACCATCCACAATTGCTTGGTTATCCGTACATCCCCCTCGTTGTGCGACAGGATGTGTCCCAGGGCCTCCTTGTCTCCCAGCCTCGCCTTGTTCCAGACGGAGACATCATAGAAGTCCTTCTCTTCCAGCCCCAGGAACGAAGCCGCCGTCCCCATACGCCGATTGCTGAGCTTCAGGAGACGGCGAGCCATATAGAACACATCCAAGTGGAGTATCTGCCCATAGCCCGGATACGGCAATCCGTGGACCAGCGCCCGGGCGCGCAGGTAGGGCACGTCGAAGCCAGTCCCGTAGAATGTCACCAGGACATCGATGTCCTGGATGGCCCTGAGTGCCGAGCGCACGATGCGCTTATCCATGACGCCGGAGAAGATTTCCTTCTTCGTGATGACATCCGATTTGACAGTATCGTCGGGCATCAACAGCGCCCAGGATAGCATGTAGCCGACATTGGCATTCAGGTCGCCGGCCTCGATGTCGAAGAAGCCAAGCCTGGCAGACTGAAGCCACGTCTCTTTGCGTTCACACTTGAGTTTGTAGAGGGCGTTGTCTACGGGGCCAAAGGGTAGGCCCATCTCATCCGCAAGCTTCCTCGTAGACCATCCTGGATTTTCTTCGTGCAGTTCCCAAAGGTCGTCCTTGAGCTGGCGTGTCCAGTTTGTCATGAGCTTAGTATATCACGGATGTCAAGCACCTACAATTTGTCGTCGGATGACTACCGAATGTATGCAGAATCGCAATGATATGACCAATAAAGGTGGTTTGTGACACGTGTACTATACCTGTAACGGAATACGGGGAATTGCACACGTTTACGTTATTTAGCCATACGCTAAACAACGCGGTTCGGGCCCGGCGAGGATGCCGGGCCCTTGAAGGAGGAGAGAAGCACATGTTCTGCCCGCCCAGCAGAACCGCATCTACACGAGGCGTACGGCCGGGAAAATCACGCGCTTGGCCAAGACCTCGTAAATCAAGGCCGCGGCGCCGAACACGCCGATGGCCGCCTGGAGCAGTGCGCTGACAAACGCGAACGGCTCACTGAACGGCGGCAGCTCGGGCAGGCCGAAGGCCGCAGCCAGCGCCACCGAGACGACGAACAGCACGGCGACCTTGACCTCGGCCGCCGGCCGATAGCCCGCCTTGTCCGCGAGCAGCTTGAAGAGCTGGGTGAGGATTGAGGCGACGATGCCTATGATGAAGATTTGTTCTGGTGCCATTGTTGCTCCTTTTCCTGTTGTCGGGAAGATTGGCGGTCCCTGCGGCCGGTGCGATGCACTAACGCTATTACGGCGCGGTTGTCGCAGGACTTACCCGCCAAGGGTGGCTACCGACCCGGGTCACTCGGCTTCCGATGGGTCGCCTATAAACCGGGCTGTCTACTGGGCGATCAACCCCAGTTGGCTGTTCCCGGCCTCCCCCGGTGCTGCTGCGGGTCCTTGCATCGTCCCTCACGGACTGCCCGCCATAACGTCTTAGTGACGACCGTCCCCGTGTTGTCGGTAGCCACAATCAGTATACTGCAGTTCTTGAAGGTGTCAAGTGGCTGATTGTAAACTTCGGCGGCGGCTGATTGTAAAGACAACCCCGGCCGCTGAGGCACTTGGCCACCTAAGCCGCCGGGGTCCATCACCTACCCGCCACAAGGACGGTTGAGTGATTCGTCTAGATTATACCACACCCGTCAATAGGTCGTGGCACAAATCATGATTATGATAATCCAGATTTGTTTCCGGGCGGTTGCCCTTATGCCGCAGCGTGTACGTTTTGCTAACTTCCAGCACATATGGCAACTAGGGCCAGAACCTCAGCGCCAGCGTAGCCAAGGACGCCATGAGCGTCCCTACCAAGAGCCACTTCAGCCGGTTCAATCCGCCGATGAAACGCTCGACGCTCCGCACGCGCTCCACAAGACCGGGCTGCTCGGGCTTATCCGTATCGCCCATCAACAATGCGACGACAGAGTCCACCTTCTCTTCGATACGCTCTAGCTGCGTTCGCTCGGCCCCAGTGGTCATAGCGCCTCTTTGACCGCCGCCAACCTGGCCTCGATAGCCAGAAGATGCGCTCCCTGCTCGATGTTGGCTGCTTCTAGCGCCACAACGCGCGGCTCCAGTGGGTCATCACTGGACGGCGGCTCCGGCACATCGGCGACTTGCTCCAGATTGACATCAATCGAGTTGCTCTCCGCACCAAACCGTTCACCCTGCATGTTTCCGTCCGCCCAGTATTGCCAGCGCAACCACTCATCCCAGTCCCGTACCTTGAACTTTCCGTCAGCCCATGGGCCCGCCAGATTCGGCAAACTGGTGACTGGGTCTACCAATACATACCGAGCCACATGCAGCCCGTGCCGTGCCCACCCCGGTCTTGCCGCCACTGCAATGTTCCAGAATGATGCCCGGGTGTAAATCTCGCCTGGTCCCAGGGGTACGCCATTCCGTTCCAGTCGGTCCAAGAATGCCAGTTGTCGGTCTGCCACGGTGGCTGGCGGCATGCCTCCGCCACTATCCTCGAAGTCGGCGACATACTGCTTCGTGTACGGCAGAGTCTCGATCAGGTCCGTGAAGTAGTCGGCCTGCGCGACTGGGCTGTGGTTCGGTCGGAAATACCAGTAGAACCCATATTTCAGCGGCGCGTCCTTGACCGCCTCCCGGCTGCGCGGGAACTGGAAATCGGTGTAGAGGGCGCCAGTGTCCTTGTTGATGGACCCGGCCCGGATGATAGCGTACTTAGCCCCCGCCGCGGCACACTTGGCGAAGTCCATGCGCCCCTGCCACGTGCTGACATCAACCCCAAGCACCAACGACATTATGCTGCCTCCAGTGCGTCAATGCGCTCGATCAAATCCTTGATGACCTCCGCCTGCGCGGATACAAGTGCCGATAGATTGCGGCCATCCTGTGCTTTCACGAATGGGTCTAGCTTATCGTGGTCCAGCTTCCCAGCCTTGCCCCGGAGAGACTTGACGGCTCTGTAGGCTTGTTCCAGAGATTCTGGATAGTCCGTCCTGTCCTCGAAAACCAACGCGGAAACATAGCCAACGGCATAGATATCGTCGTTGACCGTTAGTTCATAGTTAGCCTGAGGAGTTGTGCCGCCGATGACAACGTTGCCGGCACTTGTTATCCGCATCCTCTCGGTGATTGTGTTTCCACCACTGACAATTGTTCCAAACTGTAGATATGAGGCAGTGTTGCCAGACGTGGCGTTTTCTTTTCTTCCGGCAATCGCCGCCCAGACATTATAGGCCCCAGCATCGGTACCCTTACCGCCAAAGGATATCTGCCCTCCGAGGTCCGCAGCTTGAGCATCGCTGGTCCTAAGAAACAGTTGGCCTCGTGAGTCCATAACGCCATTAGCGCCCACGATGTCCAGATTGGTCAGCGGCGTCCCCGTCCCGATGCCGACGAAACCGTCGCTGCCTTGCACAAATAGGGCATTCTCATTCCCGTCGCTCTCGACGCGGAAGTCCATGTCCGCCCCGGCCTCGTTCAGCACAATGCTGGCGGCCCGGAAGTCGGCTATCGCCCCGGCTACCGTGGTGCCGATCTGAAAGGCATCGAGGCCGGCGTCATGAACTGTGAGTTTAGTGGCGGTGTCGCCCTTGATTATGGTGTCAACATCGTATCCGAGAGAGTTTATTTCGATATCGGATTGCGCGCTGCCTATTTCGCTAGTGAGAACGATTCTGGCTTCTTGGCTAACTCCCGTTACGGTAGCGCCAATCACGATGGTGCTAGTGCGTCCATCGGCCTGGGCATAAGTCAGAAGACTCAATCTCCCGCTATAACTAGACCCCGACCCGGCTACCTCGCCGAAGATGTCGGCACATTTCGTTCCCTGTGTCAGCACATCTTCATACCATCTAATTTTCGAGACATTCGGTGCTTCGTCATCGGTATCCAGACTAATCCCTGCGCTATCGAGAATGACCGCCCCCGCGCCTGCTGTGAGTTGCCCTGTAGTGTTGATGTACGCCTGGTTTGTCGTCCCGCCCCGGAAGTACAGGATCCCTGCCGACGCGTCCCACAGCATGTTGGCCTTGCTCGCGGAGTTGTCTCCAATCAGCAAGTCTCCCGCGCCCAATGCCTCGGAATTGTACGTCTGCGCCGTGGACAGGAAGACGAAATGCGTGGACGCCGGCAGACTCAAGTCCGTCCCGATCAGTATGTCACCAATGGATGCGAGCCGGATAGTCTCGGGCCCTGATCCATTGTACACATGCAGACCAGCGGCATCCATCATGAGGTTGCCGGATGAATTGACAATCTGGGTGACAATCGTCTCGGTGTTGTAGGGCGTCCATTGGTTGACGCGGGCTACCGCATGGAGAATATCGACGAGGTCTAGTTGCGCCTGGCTCCTCTCCTCTATGGGGAGTGCGGCGGTTAGACTATAAACCCAGGAGGCGGGAGTAGAGCTTCCCATCAGATCTCATCCTCTGCATTCTGCGCATACACAAGCAGCTTGTGTATCTCAGTTCTGCCGGCGGATGCAGAACTGCTGTCTACGATGACCGTCAGCGCCACGACATAGCGCCCCGCAGTCACGGCAGTCAGCGCAGGAAGCGTCACCGCAAGTCCACTGTATGTACAGACACCGCTGAGATTAGTGGAGGTTACATCGGTGCCATCCTTATAACACTTTGCCGTCGGGGTATTGGAAATAGAATGAGCCCCATGCAAAGTGATCGTGTACACCATGGATTCCCCCTCAACCATCCACTGGGGACCATTCCCGACCCAGGAACGCCCTCCCTCCTCTTCGCTGGGGTCATGCACAATGATCATGAGTTTCTTGACGTAGGTATGGCTCGTATCGCAGGTGGCCGTTGTCGTCAGAAGGTAACGATTGGGACCGAGTAGGCTTTGCAGGACCTTGGTGGCGACCGTGTTGCCACTGGCCGAGGCTGTGCCCGTGAGTGATGTACTGCTGACGTCTGTACCATCCAGATATAACACATTGGAAGGGCTCGCGACCGTGGTCACTCCCTTGTAAGTAACCACGAAACCAAAAGACTCACCCTCGATCATGTGATAGGGATTCTGGTCGAGCCATGCCTGCTGTATGCCGGTGCCAAGCCGCTTCGCCCCGGAGAATGCCAACAAACTCGTGGGGCGAACCAGTGGCATCGGAAGCGCATTCGGGTCCGGCCAGGAACTTGGGCCGGGTCCAACGTCTGACCCCTCTCCAGCCATTACAGTAGCTCCTCTAGCAATCTATTGCTCATTTCTTGCGTCTCGATCTCGTGACCCTTGATGCGATGTATGGGCTGCGCTGTTCCGGCCAAGAATTCATTCAGCTCGGTATCGCTTTGCTCATCCTTGGATCTGGCGGCGGCACCCTTATGGATCCAGTCCCCGTCGATCTGAAACGCATAGATGAGTCCGGCACCCACCAGGAAGTCTAATTCCTTCGATCCCGCAGTCCCCGGAGGCGCAATGTATGTTTTGATGAAGTCATACCACTGGACCCGGGGATTGTTGTCCAACGACCTGGCGAAACGCTCTTCGTATGCCGACGCGTCCTGCCCCTGCACATAACCCGTGAGACCCTCCTCGGGTTCCGGCAAAGGAATGGGGCGGTTCTTGCCCCATGGCTGGACCGGCGGGCGCGATGGCTTCTTCCATATGACGCGCGGCGGCAACCTAGACATCGCGCAGCGTAATCACTATGACCCCGCCCCACCAATGCAGAAGTTTATTGGCGAAGGTCCGCAGGATCGTCGGCGGCTCGGCGATGACCAGCTTATCGTCCAATTGTGCAAAAATCGAGTGCATCCGTAGAGCGCCGGCAGATTGGGATTCGCGCCTTAGCCAAGATAGCAACGTGTCGGGCGGAATATCGGGCAAGCCGGAGAAGTTGACGGCCAAGTCCGATACTTTGATGCGTAGGTTGTATTGGTATTTGACTGGAGACCGCGCAAAGCCCTCAACCACCAGGGCTCGGGCCTCAAGAGGCGTGCTGGAACTCGTTGTCAAGAGACGGTAGCGAACTCGGATGTTCCGTTTATTTCCCACGCCCAACGACAGTCCACCGAATGGCACCGTGAATATCGTGCCCGCCTCATACCATGTCGTGGTACCCACATCCTGATCTAGCTGATAATCAATCCTAATCTCTGTGCCGCTGACGGTAGCGTTCTTCATGTGCGCCGTAACCGTAGAATAGAGCTTCGGCAGTTGAGCCGTGCCCAGATCGATATAGGACTGAACCAGGACGCCCTCATGCTGAAATCTTACGCTGCTATCGTTGAGGGGATTCAGGGTGTCCTTTGGGAAAACCATGTACATTAGATCCCCGCCGATGTCCCACCACAAGTACGGATTCCCGTCGTCGTTACCTTGCCAGTACAGTGAGTGTATCGAGGCTCCAGTGGACCAGGCACGGAACACCTCGTGCCAGCCGATCTTGTTCCAGGCATAGATGGCCGATCTTCCTGCCGTACCGGCATCATGGGCCGCGAAGAGTACACCAACGCCCGGCGTCAAGGCAGAGAAATATCCACTGTGGCCGCTCGGTAGCCCCTCGCCATGCCATGGACCAATATCGGCGAGAGTGGAACCATACAACTGCTCAATGGAGAAAGACCAGTTGAAATACAAGAATAGATCCTGGAAGGCCCAGGCCTGGCCATTTCTCGTGGACGGCATCGTGTCCAGACCAATCGGAACTTTCGTCGGCTTCTTGCCGCTCAGGGTCCATAGACTGTCTTCTTTGAAGATGTAGAGCTTGTTGTCGTACTCTGCCAATTCAGTGAAGCGATAACTCGAATCTCCGACGGTCACAGCATTGCCGAAGTCCAGATTGCCCCAGGCCGCCGTCGCTGATCGCCTCAGATTGTTCGCGGTGTTATCCGCGACGTAGATGTAGATTTTCTCGTCTGCCGTGTCGTATACCGTGGCAACATAGTCGCCTCGGCTGTCTGCGTCGGAATCCTCCCTGAAGTTGTGCGTGATGTCCGTCGTATTCCAGCGCATTTGCTGCGAGTTTGTGCTGCCGCCCATCGTGAACAGGGCAATCTTGTCGTATACGCAGACGTCTCTACAGACCTTGCTACTCCAACTGCTCACTAGCAGCTGCCAGATATGCGTTTGATACACGATGTAGTGCGAGGTGCTGTCCGGCGTGAGGTCGAATGCCGTATCGACGGTGATGGTCGTTGTGGTATTGTCCGAGATGGTCCGTACCTGGCCCTCTCCGGTTCCGTCGATAATCCGGATCTTTGCCCCAATCCACATATCCGCGGTCCAGTTGGAACCCAGACAACCGGGCGATGTATCCGTGATGACCGTGGAGGTCGAAGAGACGACCTTGCCGCGATCTCCATTGATCCAGACTGTCGAGACTGCCCCCCCTTTCTTGCGATCTACACAGTAGAAGGCGCCGTCCAGCCAGAAGAATTTGAAACTACGGTTTGTGGCGGCATCAGCAATGCGGTGATATATCGTGGCCGTCTCCGCAGTCCACGTTAGACCGGCGGTGGCGTACGCGCTCGTCCCGGTCGTGTTATCAAAACCAACCTCCCAGTGCGCGCCCTCCACGTCGGCGCCCGCATAGACTACAAGCCAATACAGAGTGCCCGACGTAAGCTCCCCTGGAGTGATGGCCACGGGCACAAAGAAAGATACAATGTCATCCACGGATGTCGTTTGCGCGCCCGCTGAGCCAACGATAGCATTCGGAACATCCGGCGTTGGCGTAGCATTGTTGGAGTAAATGGCCACGCTCAGATCGGCGGATGGAGTCCCGATTCGGCGGAGCCACAGACCCCCTATGGTGGGCGTATAAGTTGCCGAGGCCGTGAACTGGGTCGCAAAATATCTATGGCTGCCAATCAACTTCTTCCAGGCCACGCTTCCCGGAAGAGACTGGTTGACATTGCGCCCGGGCATGGTAGCAAATTTCCACTGCAATCCGTTATGAATCTTGCCGGGCGTCAGCGTCCAGAGCGACTGGCTGTCATAGAATTGCGTCGGGTCTTCGGAGAAGTCGTCTTGTCCCCTGCCGCCATGCCAGGAGCGTTGCTCGATGCTCGTTACGGATGGATCCCAGCTGCCGAACTTGCGACCGCTCTGGGCAACGACAAGACTCGACGGCGCACGCGGGATCTCTTGGATCCCGCGTGCGCCGTCGGCTAAATTCATGCCAAACTTTTCTAGCCCATTCTGGAGAGAGATGTCATGACTGGGATTGGCGAGATCTGGACCAACATTGACGGTAGGCATGCTACACCGCCAGTTCGTCGCCGGTGAAGCGCGAGTACCTTACATTTTCTTGGTCGCCCGCCACGAAGAGGCGCGGTTCGTTATCGGGGTAGTCAATGGACCGCGTTTGCATGATGCGGTCGAAATCCCGCTGCATCTTGTCTTCTAGCGTCTTCCAGAAATCGTCCTGCCCCTGCTGCCTGCGGTTTCCCCAGGCAGCCAGAGAGGCGGAGCATGCAGCGATGGCCAACTCGGGCTCGATGACTTCGGCGATGGTAGCCGTCGCGAGGCTCACATCGGGATGTATGCCCCGATACCACATGTATAACGTCTGCCCGGCCACCGGCTGGCGATGGAGCTGGATAAGGCCAGTGCTACCCGCGGCGGCGGGTATCCAGTCCCAGTCCGGGATCATCTGCCGATTGGTGTCACTGGAGGTGTCACTGATGTTGATCTCGATTCTGAGGGGCTTCCGGCGCTTGACCACCACCGGGACGCTGTATTGTCTCTGGCCAGCCACGGTCGTCGTCGATGAGTCAATCAGGGGAATGTCCCCAATCTGGCGCAGCGCATCATTGGCTAAATCAATCGCCGTCCAGAGCGGGATCAGGATGGTGCCCAGCGCATAACGGTCGCCCGACGCCGGGGCAATGGTGAACGCCGGACTCACGGTGATCGTTCCACTGGAGTTTGTGGATGCAGAGCACTGGGAGAACTCGCCCTCGGGAGCAGCCGCGTCCGCTTCCATGATGAACACGGGCGCGCCCTTGTAGTCGTTATCTCGCCCCTCGTTGGCAATGCCGCTATCGACCACGGTGGACGTTGAGCCACCCGTAGCTTGTCTGACAACCATCTGTCCGAGGCGGAGGTAGGACTTGGAGATCATCTCAAATAGAGTCATGTCTCACCATGAGGGACCGAGATGTGCGGTCCCGTCCTTCGGGTCCTTCTGGCTAGCGCGGTCGTGGAACTTACCCGCCCAGACCTCGGCCATCGGGAAGACGAGTCTTCGACGCATGGGGTGGCCACGGGAACACGTCTTCGGCAGATCCCTGTCAGCCATGTGGCGACGCTCTTCGCTCTCCTCGCCGCAGGTGTCACAGATGAATGGATACAAGGGCATAGATTAGAACTCCACGTTGTATGAAATGAGAGTTCCCGCAAGGACCATCTCGACAATAACCGCCCGAAGCGCCTGGCAGAACTCAATCTCCGCGGCCGTGAGATTCTTCACGTCCCCATCAACAATCAGGAAGTCCCGAGCGACAATCGTGTTTTTAGTCTCGAATTTCTTCGTGGCCGTCCAGGTCACGTCGAAGTGCCAATATCCTCCAGAGAAGACCGCGCGGATCGTGCCAGGATTCTCTGGGATTGCATCAACCGCGACCGCAAGGCGTATCGGCAGATCGCTCGATCCGTCTATGATTGATTGGCTGGTATGGACAAGCACGGACGAGAACGAACCCGCTGTGTGCGAAAGTGTAAAGGCCATCCTCGGCACCCTTTTTCTTGCTCTACTTCTTCCGATTGATCTTGCGCAATGTCTTGGCTAGGTTAGCCTGGCGCTTTGTGGTCGCCGAAGCCTTCGAGCCCTTCTGGGTCACTTTCTTGGCGAATGCCGGGACAGACATCCCGGCCGCCTTGGCTTTCTTGGTGAAGGCCCCCGGATGCTTGATCGCCTTCTTGATCCATTTCTTGGCCATATCGGTCTCCTACGCGGGAATGCCATCAACCCAGAAATGCACGTGGCCGCTCGTCACCGTGATGTCGGCGTAGCACTTGGACGAGAACCAGACGCCGCCCAACATACTGAAGTCGAAGAAGGTCTGCCCGCCCTCGGCCTCCCCGCCAAGCTCGATGACGTTGGTCCCGCTGCCATCCGCGTCATTCGTCAATTCAACTTCCCAGTCCGCGTGTTCCGCGTCCACCAGGATAGCCATGATGCGGGCCGGCGTTGAGGTGACGGCGCCGTCAACCGCGAGAACCTTGATGAGAAATCTGCTTCCTGCCGATGGTATGTTCATCTTGCCTCCTACAGCATACTCACGCCGCAATGGGCGCAAGCAACGCTCCAGTCAATGTAGATCTTGAACCCGAGTTCACGAACCTTCCTACACAGCGTCAAGTCTTCGCCGCCCTCGGACATGTCGTAGGGCTCGTCCCCCAGCGCCTCGGCAACTTCCCGGTGCATCAGCCAGCACCCCGCGCCGGCTGCGTCCACCTCTTCCAGTCCCTCGCCTGGGGCCATGTAGATCTGCCACATCCAGGCGCCCTTCTTGTCTTTCTGGTCCGTCTGATGGTAGACGACGGGCTCCGCTAGCGGAGACTTCTTCTTGTACCATCCCCCAATCATGCGTATGGATGGATCCTCTTTGATGTGCCTCCCCATCCGTTCAATGAAGTCGGGCGGCGGGAGAACGTCACTATCGAGCATAATCAGCCACTCGCACCGGCTGTTGTGGACATAGTTCTTGTGGATGATGTTCCTGGCGTCGGGAACATAGGTCGCCAGGGATGTCATCACATCGTCCCAGGGCATGATCCTCAATTGCAGGAAGTGGGCAAACCACTTGCCAAAGACAACCTCGTCCAGCGGGAATCCCCAGCATAGCGTCTGTGTCCGAATGACAACCTCGGACTTCCTTACCGTGGACTGATGCGCTGGGCCAAACTCTGTCCTGGCGGATCTCTTCGGGACCTTGGGCCGGACTTCCTGCGCCAGGTCGAGAACCCTGCCTGTCTTGTCGCGTATCTCCCGGTACTTGACGGTTTCGTGTTTCTTCTTCCTTGTCACAGGTTGCGCCAATCTGCCCGAGGAATCCCCTTTATCTCCCCCCGAGTACTCAAGTTGACGATCATCCTGGGTATCAGGCTAACCTGAAGCGTGTTGAATGCCCAGGTCCATAGATCTTCATCCAACTCGAAGTCATTCAGTTTGTCCTCGTAGAAGTGCTGTCCGCCGCCCGTATTGTCACACCCAACGAGATAGAAGGTATCATGGCCCATGAACAGTGCAATCTGGATCATTGCGTGCGTGATTCCCTTGAAGGCAATTCCGGGGTCAGTAAGGTATCCGGGGTGTAGTTCTTTCGGGTTCAACTCCACCGGGCCGCCGGCCCGCACGAACGCGTAATACCTCTCGCTGCGCTCCGGGCTGAAGGCCATGCCTCCCGGTCCCACCAAGCACCCGTCTTTGTAATACTGCTGCCTCTTCTCGAATGGTGTGGGGGCCATGTAGAACTTCGGGATGTCCGGGTACAGCTCCTCGACTTCCTTGGCCCAGTTCATCACCCAGCTGTCGGCCGCCGCCCAGTAGGATGGCTTGAAACCCTTGCGCAGGTGAATGGTATTGCATCCGAACGTCGGGTACTTGGCCAGGAATTCGTCGGAGATGTCGTTCAAGCTTGGCCCGTTCCCCATGATGATGACGGGCCCAGACTTGGTCTGGTAAAGGTCGGCGCTGTTCAGAAGTTCCTCCAGTCCGCCGGGGTCAGGCACGGGATGTTGCCTCGTGTGCTCAGATTGATAATGACCTTCGGCATCAGCCCGATCTGTATTCTCTCGAAGCACCATTCCCACGATAGGGGGTTCAGGGCAAACGTCTGCCCCTGCCCAAAGGCGTCCCCGTTTTCGGAGTAGAAGTGCTTCCCGTCGCCCGTATTGTCACACCCCACGAGGTAGAACCTTTCGTATCCCATCCAGTCTGCGATCTGAAGCATGGCGTGGACGGTCCCCAAGTAGGCGACACCAGGATCTAGCAGATATCCCGGACCGTACCTTGTCCGGTCCACCCATACGGCCCCCTTCTTGCTCTTGAACCGATAGACTTGCTCTTGGTAACGTTCCGCCTTCGGTCCAGACAGGGATGGCATGTCGGCGTTGCAGAACTTCGGAATGTCCCGGAATGCCTCGTATTGCTTATCCCAAAGGCCGGGCACGAAGTCGTCGCACACGGCGAAGTATGTCGGCCTGAAGTCTTCCCTCCGAAAGATGCGGTTGCATCCAAGCGACGGGTGTTTCTCCAGGAAGCTATTCGGTATATCGCTCAGACTTGGGCCATTTCCGATGATCGTGATTGGGCCCGAGCCGGCCTGATAGAACTTCTCGACCATGGGAGGAGAGGGCGGTTAGCCCTCCCCCCCAAGGTCGTATTCGGTTGTATCCACGAACTTCTCAAAGAGCTGTGAGAGCTGGTTGTCGAGTGCTTCGTCTCCATCCAGCTTCTTCAGAGCTTCCCCGAGAATCTCGCGGCCCTTGGGGCCGACAGGGATCTCCTTGGGCTTGTCCGTGTCCGGGTTCCACATCATGCGGTCTCCGTCCTCTTTGAATTGGAGATCGGATATCTCCTTCTCCGTAAAGGACAGGGACTGTTGCAATTTGTGGACAACCTTCATGGTTACAAAGGTTCCCTTCTGAGGCAGTAGACTGAGCAGTCTCAGCCTTTCCCACGTTCCTAGCTCCATGTCGGTCCTTTCTACTAGTTCGGCGCAGTACGTGTGCCCAGAAGCCAGAATGGCGTCCCGGCAGTGTCGTACGTGCACCGGATGGCGACGTTGATCTCTGCGATGGTTGGGCTTGCCTTCGTGAACAGAAGCGATGTCTTGGCGCTCGTGGTGTCAAAGCTGGTTTGGTCGTACAGGCTCAGGAAGACGTTGGTTGGCGTGGAGCCGTAGTCACGAAGGACTATGTAGCCACTGCCCGCCTGAGACGCAGCCTTGTTGTTTGCGTTCAGCGTCAAAACCCACCACATGCCCGAAGTCGCGCAGCTGTTGACAACCTCAAACTCGGCCGCGGTAAGGTAGCCGGTCACGTTTTTGGTTGTCCCCTGCGTGATCTTGGCATAGACTGCCCCAGACCACGTTCCCGCAGTTCCGGCGGTCGTATGCGCCACGTTCAGCGCAACGAGGTTCCCGCCAGAGGCCTGCGTACCCGTGTACGCGACGTCCACGCCGTGGAGTTCGGCATCGACATAGGTCTGGGCGATGGTGTTGGCCCCCGTGGTTCCGGTGTTCCCACCGATGAGGACCGGCATCCAGTCGTTGGCGTCGTTACCCTCGTCAACCTTCATCCACACGTGAGACTGGTCGTCCGTGTCGTTGACCTCAGCGTAGAGCGAGCCCTTGTTCACTAGGGTCCAGGGAGCCAGCGTTCCCGCCGGCGTACCCTGGCCCCAGAGAATGGTGGGTTCGACCTCCGGAGCAAACGGGCCATCGGCAACCTGGATGAGTCCAGTGCCGCCGACGCGCGATCCGCTTCCTCTCAGCAAGAAGAAGGCATTGGTAGAAGTAGCCATGTCATGCCTCCCTTACGCTGCAACTGAGTAGCCGGATAGCCTGCTGTGGAACTTCTCCGAAACCACGACGAGACCGTACTCTCCAACAACCTGACCGTAGCCGGCGGTGTCCTTCGTCTTGGCGAGATCTTCGTAGAAGAACTCGTCAATTGGGAACATGCCGACACGCTCGCGCTGTAGGAAGTACATGTTGCCCGACGGGATGTGACGATCCACTACCACATCCAGGGTAAGCCCGAGAGGAACCATGATTCGGCTGATCTCGATGCCGCCCATTTTCTCCGTCCGCTCGGTGCGAACGTACCCACCATAGAAGTCGGCGAGCTTACGCTTGCCCCAGGCGTCGATCAGGAGAAGGTCCGGCGCTCCGCCGGCCGCCCAGCATTGCGCCACTTCGTCTTCGATGTTCTTCTGAATCAGAGCTGGCGTGCTAGACAGAGCGGTGGCATTGGTCGTGATGAGCGCAGCCAAACCTGCGGCAGACCGCGGCGTGGTTGCAGTGCCGACCTTGGACTGGCCGTGGTAGAGCGCCAGGTTCAGTTGCATCAGCAACTCGTCCATGGCTTTGTCGATCTCGCGCTCCTTCACGTTATCAATGCCGTAGTTTTTGATGCGCTGATCCGACCGGGAGATCTCAATCGACTTCTGCAAGATCACGGAGTAGTTGCTGACAGATTCCGTCGCCGTGAAGTAGCTATCGCTCGCCGTGGTGCCCTCAAGTCTGGCCTTCCCGACGATATTCACGACGGATGTATTGGCGTGGGTTGCCTGCGTCCCGCCAAAGCCGCGGGTCACCGAAAGGATATTCGTGGCGAGCGTAACGGCAGAAACCCACATGTACTCGGCGTCCACCAAGAGAACGTCCCCGATACTGAAGATCGAGGCAGTGGTGACGACGAACTGGGTGACGGTGGAGTCCGAGGACAGAGTCTCCACCGCGGTGTTGCTCCTGGGGGTATAGACGTCCTCTAGCCAGTCGTACACCTTTCCAGGTGCGTTCACGAACTGGAACTTGCTGCCCTCGTTCATCCCGACGGCCAGAAGGCCCGCGATGGACATCGGGTCCTTCATGAAGATACGGTCGGTTACGACACGTTTCTGTGGGACCGTCTGGTTATAGCTGGTGATTTGGCCTTGTCCTGCGGCCATGGGTTAGATCCTCCGTACCACTATCGGGAAGGGTAAACTCCTTTCAAGGCGTTGCTTACGTCCACGCCTTTGGCCTCGTATTCTGCTCGAAGCCTTCGGATTTCGACCGGATTCCCGTGCGCGGCTCTCAACTTTTGGATGTACTGTTGCTCTAAGCCAGACGATGTAGGCGCAGAGGCTCCTGTGCCCTCGCTGACCACAGCAGCAGCCGAGACCTCCCGCGCGGACTTCGACTTAGTCCTGGCAAGTGCCCGAACGTCAGCCACAAAGTCCTCCGTGATCCCTTGACCGGCGTACTCCGTCACGATGGCCTTATACTCGGCATCATCGTACGGAATCCCGGCGTTGTCTAGAATCTCGCGCACGCGAGCCCTCGGGTCGGGCTCCCTAGCCGGCGCCTCGGATTCGGCCTTGCCAGGACGTTCCTCCGATGGCGTAGTACCCAGAAGCCTGCGGTCGATGAGCATCTCCCTGATGGCAGTATCCTCATCCCCGCCGTGCTTCTTCAGGTACAGGTTGAACTGGCGCAGGGCTTCCGGATCAATGTCATCCAGAACCCTTAGCCTTTTGTCCTTCACAGACTGACTTGCTCGGATGAAATCTTCATCCTTGACAAGGACTTCGCGAAGGAGAGGCGCCAGTTCCGCGACCAGCTTGGTCGTGTCTACCGCGCCAACCGCCGAAGTCCGCTTGGCCCCCGAATCCCCCGAAATTTCAGGGAGTGGCAACTCCCCGTTTTCCGGGACCTCCAGGGCGCTCTCCGCCTGTTGGTCGGTCATTCCAGACCTCCTATTCAGTTTTTACTTACCATAACAGCTTACCATAAGTGCTTGTGTTAGTCAAGTGGTGAGGTGGGCGGCGAACAAGCGCCCCAATAAGTCACCCGTTCCAGGAGACTTATTGGGCGAGACCGTTCCCCAGGCTGCGCTCTATGTCTACTACTGCCCCAGGGCGGCCTCCAGGGCATCCATCAGTTCCTCTTGGGTCATGCCGAAACTCTCGGCGACCTCGTTCAGCCGGCGCTCCGCGGCGGCCGGTAGAGGCTTTCCGCCCTGACGGTCCATGACCAGCCGAGAAGTCGGGCCGCCGAGAATCGTGGTCCATTCCTCCCAGTTGTACAAAGGTTGCTGGGCCAGTACCCGGCCTAGCTCCTTCTCGCTCGGGTACTTGGGCCACTTGTCGGGATCTTCCTCAATGTATTGAGCCAAGGCCGGATTCCGATACATGAAATCCCGTCGCCAATCCCAATACTTGCCTAATTCTGGGTGATTGGACAAGAATGTCCTGCGGGCGCCACCCTTCTCCAGCATGAAGTATCGCTTCTGAAGATCGTAGATGTCGGCAGGAAAATAGGTGCGAATCGTGTCGTAATACGCCTGCATCGCCCGAGCATCCTCCGCGGGCGCCATGCGCATGAGATCTCCCCCGGTCCCCGTCAGCATTCCTTCGCCCCGCATAAACGCGAGCCACATGCTCAGGGTTTCCGGATCCACGTTCTCCGTGTTGCGCGTCTCCCGGTCCAGGAAGTTGCGCTCGAACGGTTCTCCGAGGGCATCCACTACCTGCCGGCGTTGCAGTTCTGGAAGTGAAAAGTATCGCTCCCAGATCTCATCGACAAGAAACTGGTTCAGCCGGTCGCCGGGTTCCTTGAATAAGGCCAACCGAACCTTCGCTTCTGGGTGATCGTCGAAGAACTTCGTCAAGACCTCTGGTCTGCCGGCGTTGTAGGCGTCCATCGCCTCGCCGAATTGAGTATAGAGTGCCCGTGCCTTCTCTTCTCCTGGAGGGAAAATGGTGATCGGGATACCCGCCAGGCCGCCCATTGCCCGCACTCCATATTCCTTTCCGGCCCGCCGCTTGGCTTCGTCATAGACTGGCCCAGCGCGGTCTATCATCGCCTGCATAACTGCGGCGGTCGGGTAACTACCGTCGGCCGCCATGTTGACTAGCATCCGGTCAACTCGGTAGTCGTCCCACTCGTCGAACTCCGGTAGGCCAAGGAACTTTCTAAGCCCGGCCTCGACGTTGATACCTCCCGGAGGACCTACGCCGGCCATCGCCGTCACGGCCTTGATGGTCCTCGTGGCTGGCAAGAAGGGCCCCGGAGCAAATGGGCGGCCGCGGGCAGCATTGTAGGCCCAGATCAGTGGAGCATGCGGGGCCGCGATGGAGTTGACAAGATCAAAGACTCCGTCCTGTCCTTCCTCGGCCTGGGAATTGGCCGCTGACCACTCGGGCCCATCCTGGGTCTCCAGGGCTGCATCTCGTTGTTCCCTCGTGATCTCGCCCCGCTCCAGCTGATCGTCTAGTATCCGCCTAACGCGGGCATCGCGGCTGGCGGCATCGTTAGCAGACTGCTCGAATGGATACAGCCATTGCTGGAATGGCAGGCCGATACCGAGCGGATTGGCATATAGCGGCCCCATCCAGTCCTCCCAGAATGGCATCTTTCCTAGCACGCCCTGAACTAGAGGAACCTCGCCGTACCCCTTCATTCGGCTCGGCCATCCCGGACGCGCCTTGGCTGTATCGTAGAGCTTCCGCATTCTCATGAACGCAGAGAGTACGAACGGCTTCTCCAAGGACCATAGCGCCCAATTGAAAACGCTATGGGTCATCCAGAAGGCATATGGGAAAAGACTGCCAGAAAGAGTGTCGAATCGGGTCCGCCGGGTGTAGTTTAGAAGAGCCGCGTCCCTCTTCATCTCGGCCATGTTCATCGTGGCCATGCGGACGGCCGGCATTCTGCTCTTGACATAATCCGTGTACTTCAAAAGATCGGCCTGGGCATCGGGCGATAACGCATTGAAGCGTACGGCCTTTTTGCCGGATACTCGAACGGCAGCCTCGCGCATCTGATCCAAGATGGGCGCGCCGTGGGAATTCCACAGTTCCGCCATGCCGCCCGGTTGTGGCATCTGGTCGGGCACCATTTTCCTTGCGTCGGGAAGCCACTCCGTGGCGGCCCCGGGAGGCGGCACGGCGGGCTTCCACATCTCCGGGTACATCTCGGCCAGGAAGAACATCTCCTTCTCATTCGGGGCGTGGTTGTCTATGGTAATAATTCTCCCCCCCGCAACGCCCTTCTGATTCAGGATGAACTCCAGTTCTCGATCTGTTCCCGAGTAACGCCCCAGTCCCGGGTGTGTCCTGTACGACGAGAAAACGTTCTCGACGGGCACTTCAATTTCAATGATGCGGCCAGGATGGGCACCGAACTCGAAAGCCACCTCTTCACTGGAACTGACGCTATCCCATGGCCGCACCCGCAAGCCCTCTGACGTCGGCTGGTTGGTTCGGCGGAAGAAACGCACAGTGCGCATTCCCTGTTCACGAAGCGCCCACTGCTCCATATCCTGGATTCGTGCGGAGCCCTGCAGATCTGCCTGAATAAACTCAATCAGTTGGCGCTTGTCAATCGCGTCGCCTTTCCAGAGCAGCAATGCTTCGTCCACGTTCGGTCGCAGTGCATCTCTCGCGCCCGTCTCCATCGCACGAGATAAGTCGCCCATGCGAGCTTGTCGCTCGGCCGAGGCAACTTGAGTCCCGGCCTCCACGGCCTTTTCTTCTATGGATAGGCGAGACCATTCCGCTAATTCATCGGGCATGTTATCCTGCGCCCAATTGCGTATGATGTCCTGGCGTGCTATCTTGATCTCTGCTGGACTAGAGCCCGGCCTCGGCGTTTCCCTGAACAGGGAGTCCCATGTCTTCTCCATCTCTGGCACGGGTCTCATCCGCTCCGTCTGGATGCGAGCCACCTGGGCCTTGAGGCTTTCATCTGAGAATGGTCCAAACAGCGAACGCAGGCGCTCATCCTCGGGGGCCAAGACCCGCTTGGACAGGAAATTGTCCAGCGCCTCTCTCTCTAGCGGTTCGAGCGTCCGGCCGGCCAGCGCCTTATTCCTCGCAGAGTCCACCATGGTCATGGCCCGCACTTGGGGCTGGATCTCGGCCCGGGCCACACGATCACCCATGGCGACCATCTCGGCCCGACGCTCTGCATTGTAGATATCTGTCTGATGGGTCATCCGCAGTTTTGAATTCATGCGCTTGGCGGGGTCCATCATGTCGTTCATGTAAGACTCCCGCAGATTGCGGATCTCCATCCGGGCGGCCCGGAATGCCTCCCGGTTAGTCTGAGACACGAGAGGCTCCAGCGAATCATCAATCTGCTTAGCCAGCATCGTCTCGCCGGTAATCAGTTTCCGATACTCCCCATCGATAGCAATCTTCGTCTCGGCCCACAGCGCCTCTCTGGCGTCCTCTTCTAGACCTGCGGCCTTAGAGAAGAAATTCTCTAGGCCGGCCTCCCTGAACTCGTGGAATCCCCGGATCGACGTTATCCGCGTCTCGACTGCGTTCGGAATGGCGTCAGAGAATGGCAATCCATGGGCCCTCCCCGAATCAACCATGGCATTGAAGTGGCGCGAGAGCCAGTCTGTATGCTGGTCGAACATCTGTGCACCACGGCGCTTGAGGCCAGCCCAAGCGGAGCGTCGCAGTCCAGTATCCTCCAGCGAGCGAATCCACGGTACCTCTCGGTCTAACTGGTTGATCCACGCCTCTTGAATCCCGAACTCTTTGTTGTATGCCTCACTCCAGGATCGAAAGTATCCTTGTGGACCATCGACTTGCATGAGTTCTAGGTTGCGCTCGGCCGCGGCCAATGCATCTGTTTGGGCTGCCTCCGAGATAGCGCGCTCCTGTCTACGAACAACCGACGCGAATGTTTGCCGGACGGCAGCGGGATCGCCGGTCTCCATGGCCGGGATCAAGTCCCGCTCAAGGCGGTACATGAAGTCGCGCGGGAAAATGCCGGACACCTCGTCGGCCGACATTCCGGTGGCCTTCGATAGTTCCGAGATTACGGCCTCCATGTTGTTGTTCAGATTCCGTGTCAGCAACGCCGTGTCCAGCGCCTCGCCCTTATAGGACGCCTTGACGGCTGCCCGCACCGCGTCCGAGACTTCTGGTCCCAGCTTGCCAGCAAGGCCTGGGACAACCTTATCCAAGTCATCGACCATACGGCCGAGCATTTCGGGCCAGAGATCCATGAATGCCTTTGTGGTTGCCTGCATGGAGGCAGAGGCCTCCATATTGGCCGCCCATTTGCCGGCATCCAGCCGACCCAGGATCTTCGTAACGCGCTCGCTAATGCGCTTGCCGATTCCAGGCTTGCCAGAAGCCACTTTCCCGAGGTCTGCCGCAGCCCTCTGGTAAGCACCCTGGGCTCGGGCTGCTGGGCCGAGGCCTTCTTCAACGGCCACGGCGATATCGGCTGCGCCATAGCCAGAGGCCAGTCTGGGGGGAATAACGCCTACCTCGCTCTCCCAGAACTTCCAGATATCATCCAGTGGCATGTGACCGTAGACGCCCCGGGCAACCATCGTGATCTTGTTGTTCCACCAGTTCTTGACAGCATAGGCAGGATTTAGCCGAAGAAACGCCAGCGTCTCCAGGGCCTTGAGTTCCTCCGCCGCATTCTGCCAGAAGCCAGACGCTTTCACCCCAAACTGAAGGATGGCTTGCTGTTTCGCTTGATCCATAACCTCATTGAGAGCATAGAGCTTGAAACTCTCAAGGGAAAACGGTGCCTCCTTGAACGTTTCGGCGATGCCCTTCATTGCGTCGGGACCCAATGCCCGAGCGGCGACGCCTTCCTCCACAAGCGACCGCGCGGCCCTCGTGGCATCTGAGGGTGCGCCCCCTAGGGCAGCTTGCACTTTGGCCCACGTCGCGGCCGGGTCTTTCTGTAAGCCCGCCATGAAACGGTGAACATCCTCGCCGACTAGATCGGCCATAGCGCGGACATCGGTGATGGCGCCCTCGTTTGCTCTATAGAACGACGTCAGCGCCTCCACTCTGGCAGAGGAACCTTTCATGAACGACTGGAGATTGCGTCCGGCCGGCGTTGCCATAATGTGGCCGACTTCTCCACTGAATGCCCCGGATGCGGCCTTTGAGATCGTTTCGAGAATCCTGTTGACATCTGTCTCCCCGGCAATCATATTCTCTGTCAGTTTGGATGTCAGCTGTAGAACTTCAGCGGCGCGGGCCTGTGGGGTCAGTTCAAATGGATTGAGTCTGGCCGCGATGCTGGCCCACTTACCTTTACTCATTGACTGGACGGCCTTGTCGCTGAATGGCATACCGCCAGTGATCCAGACGGCGAATCGCTGCGCAGGGGAGAACGCCTTTCCCTCTAATTCCGCGGCAGTCTCGGCCGCCCTGATGGCATCACGCACTAAGTCGGCGGACATATCCAGGGGGCGCCCGGCTGCCTCTGCGGCCCGCAGCGCCGACTCGGCGGCGTCTGCCATTTCTCGGGCCAGGCGCACCTCGGCCACGGTAGCCCGACCGGCATCGAGGAGTGCGGCATTCCTAATAGCGTGTACGCGCGTGATAAGTTTCGCTTCTGATAAGATCACATTCAACGGGTCGGCGAAGATGTGCAAGAAGGTGTCTTGGATTTGACCGCGAAGCATCAGGGCTCCCATGTCCTCATAGACGGCCGCCTTGGCTTCTTCAATACTTGCGCCTTGCGAGATGAGATTGCGCGCCTTGTTCATCCCGATAATCCCTGGCATCGCGCTATCTTCCATTTCGACGCCTTGCGGCCCAACCAGGAACGACGGAATACCCATGACATCATAAGCTATGCTGCCGGCGCGCCACGCGGACCCAAGATCCGACATGAGTTGATTGTATGCCGTCGGGCCTCGCCTTCGGGCATCTTCTAACTGCACCATCATCCCAACGCCGCGCTCAACCCCCTCAGCCAAGACGTCGAACGCCGGAAGGATGCGGCCAAGCCATCCCTTGTTCCATTTCAGCATCCGATCCGCGATGGACATCACCGGCGTCTCGCTGAGCCACGGCAATCCCTTGGTGTAGAGCCATTGCTCGGCCTTCGTTAGTTTGTCGAAGTTCTTCGGTTGCGTGGCGTCTCCGGGCGGATAATAGTAACCGCCCCGTCGCTGCCATTCCTGCGGGATTCTGTCAAAGACGCTCCCACCTGGAAGGACGACCTTCTGCGCTCCGACTTTGACCTCTTTGGGGGCGACAAACTCCGTAGGGGAGCCGCGGAATGTCTCTGCGGCCCGGCCGAATGCCTCGCCGGTCGTCATCCTCTCCCCGCCCTCGGCTCCGGGCCGCGGCTGCTGAATAACTGGCTGGGGTTGCCCTTGTGTCGCCCTCGTCGGCTTATACTTACTCACAGGCCAATTCTCCAGTTGATAAGTTCGGGTGCCTGAGCGTATCCCCCGCCACCATAGCCTCCACCGCCGTAGCCGTATCCTCCGTATCCCCCATATCCATATGTCGTGGACGGGGCGGCGGGCGGGATTGCCCGCTCTCGTAAGCGATATCCAGCACTCGCGTCTCCGTACAACCGCAGCCTATCTTCTTCAGATATTCCGAGTGCCGCCGCCATCTGCGGAGACATTATGTTGGGCAGAAGATCTGGATTGACAATCTCCCCCGTGTATCTATCAATGGCGCCAGCAAATGCGCCCATCGTCCGAGTATCGAATCCTCCAAACAAGGCCTGGCCGGTATAGCGTGCGGCCTCCTCAAAGCGCAGGGACTCCTGCCGCAGGCCCATTTCTTTCGCCACCTGGGCCGATAGAGCGGTGGGTTGTTTGCCATACACGGCTATCGCTTGCTTCGTCAGATTCGCGGCATAGGCTGCCTGCTGAGGTGTGAGATTGCTTGGTAGCACGCCGACTCCGGCCCCCACGGTCGCGGGCGTTAGCATATTCTGGAATTCCTGTGGTGCCGTGCCAATCTGTTGCGCCGTAAGGTATCGGGCATAGGCACTGAGTCGTTCTCCCTGTTGGGCCGTGGCAGTCGGGAAGACTTGGGTTCTTGCGGCCTGATTCCCGGGGATCCCCCTGGCTATCCCTACGGCACCGGGCACGATCCGTCTCTCTGTCATCGGAATAGCCGCAGGCGGCGGCTGAAATTTCGTTGTGGGCACAGCGAATCGGTTTGCCTGAGCACCAACCGCAGGTGCGGCGGCCCCAGGAGCACGAACGTATTGGGCATAGCCCGGCGCCGCCGTTCCGGGCACGGCAGTCTTGAGTGCACCTGAGGTTCCTTCCCTTCGAAGTGCAGTCACGCCCGGGCCGGTCGTCGGTCTACTTGACATGAACTTCTCTAATTCTTGCTTGGATGGCAAAGAGACCTGCGTGCCCAGCGTGAACTTCGGCGTCTGGCCCCTGGCCTGGAACCAGCGCGTCAGTGCATCCCCGAGTGAGGCATCGCCGTATTGGCTGCTCGCGTACCCGTAGGCCGTCATTCCGGGGCGCGTGATAGTGACCCGCTTGGACGGAATGGGTGGCCCCTCTTCGACTCGGCGCCTGGCCCCGGCCGAAATATACCTTGGTGCCTTATAGGCCCTCTTCGGGGCCCTAATGATTTCTTTCTTTCCACCACCACCTTCAAGCGCCATAGACCTGCTCCCCAGGCTTTACGGGGGCCTGTAGCCGATCCCCGAGGAACTCCGAAAGCCATTCCAGGTAGTCATCGTCTACCTGTTGTATGGCTTCTAATTCGTCCTCGTCAAAGTCCCGTTGTGTACTGTAGGACTTCTCGTAATCAGACACCTGCCATCTCCTCGCCTCCGCGGGTCGTCCCAGTGGCCCCCTCGAAGGTCGCCCCGGCCGGATTCATCATGGCCGCGGGGCCACCGCCCATGGCCGGATTGTTTCCGATGCCTGCCAGCGCCTCCCCGCCTGGAACCCCCATGCCGGGCTGCATCATCTGGGCTGGCTCGACGCCCGGCGGAGGACCTGCCTGCGGTCCCTGGGGTTGTTGCATACCCTGCATCGCCGCGGCAACGCCCTCTTGGATGATGCGCTTCAGTTCTTCGGATGCGTCTACCTGGATCTTCTGGATCTTGCCAGCCATATATGCTTGCTGGAACTGCCATTTGCGATGGAACTTGAGTTCCCGGGCTGGGTCGGCGACGCCCAATTCATCCAGAATGGTCTCGGGGGATACGGGCAGTTCACGGGATATCATCACAGCGCCATTGATCTGTGCTTGGCGCTCTATCGGAATATCGGCTTCCTGGGTGACCTCCAAGTAAATCTTCTCGGGATCAATCCATTCTGCCTGGATGATATATTCCGTCCCGCGGTCCTCCTTACCCACGCCGTAGGCCCTGATGTCCTCGCCCGAGTAGTGGGACTGGAGTAGCATGTTTCGATAGTGCCCCTCGTAGTAACGCTCGATGAGCCTCTTGTATGGCACAAGCTGTGCCAAGGCAGTCTTGATGCGAAGATTGAAGCCGAACCCCGGCTCGCCCGGAAATGGTTCCCCGCTGCTGAGGGCCCGGGCGATGGTTGAATCGTCCATGGATTGCTCGAACATCTGGGAGAGTTCCCGTAAGGCCGGATCAAGGCCCTGGCGGGGATGATCGACAATCTTCCCGAATGGGCCACTTATCCATTCCCCGCCAGGTACGCCGTATCGTGTTTTGATTTGATCTGCTCCGGCACCTAGCTTCTCGGTCTTCGGACGCCCGAACTCGGCGATGGCCTCGGAACTCAAGAGACTTCCAGTGATGTTTGCATTTAGCCATTGTTCCGTCAGGAATACAGACATCAGGAGCGGTTCTCGCTTGTACTGCTCCTCTTTTTCCAGGGTCGTCCCGCCCACCACGATAGACCATGGGAAGACGGGATAATCCACCTCCATCGGAGGGATGATTACGAATTCGCTGGAAACTTCGCCCGACCGATAAGTAGGATCATCTCCCTTATGGGCCCAGACGGCGCGGGCATTTCTGTCAATCCAATCAAACTCCACGAACAGTTCATTTGGACTCATGCCGCCCTCGATGGCGTCCCGCAGATCCCGAGCGGCCTCCCCCCAGCTGTCCACGATGCCCTTGGCTGTCTTGACGACTACCGAACACGCCGACTCGATCATATAATCCGATTCGACGAAATAGACGTCACTCGGAAGACGATTGACAATCGCCCAATTGCCATTCTGAAGAGCCTGTTTCTGCCGCGTAGTATCGAGCCCCAATCTGTCACGGCCGGCAATTTGTGTCGGCAGATGGATAAGCATGCCGCAGATCTCATCATAGAGAAGCGCAGAGCGGACGACATCGGATCTGAATGCAGTCCTCCGACTAGCAACCTGCCTCATTTGCCAACTCAAAACACGCTCCCAGGAGCCAGCCATCTCTCGGGCATAAATGCTCTCGGCACCGGCCTCTACTGCATTATGTACTGTGAGGGGGTCAACCGAGACGCTTTCATAGAAGTTTGCCAGTGCCCGAACGCCCGCCTTGAGCGCGTTCCGGGGCTTGGCCGAACGGTAAGTGCGGAACCACTGAACGTCCCTGAGTTTCGCGGGGGCCTCATAGTCGCCATGCACCATCTCGTCCATGCGCTTGCGCATCTTCTGGAGGTCCCGGTCCCTTTCAATAAGGTCGGCTACTTGCCCCTGGTACCAGTCTAGCGTGTTGACGCCGTACACTTTAGATTCGGACACTTTGTGCTCCTAGAGCGGCAAACGGGCTCTCTTCGTTCTCAATGTAGAGGTTTGGAACATCGTTCTGCTCGAAGAATTCCGCTAACAGATTCCCGCCGCCCGCCAAGAGCATGTACCATGTGGCGTCTAAGGTATCGTCGTGCGGGGCGCCGGCCATCCACCCCGCCCATTCATCCTTGAACTGAGTCAGATACTCGTTCGGCTCATCCGAAATCCAGGCCCGGCTGAACTGGAAGGTGGGAGCCATGCGTTCCTGGAAACGGTAGCCCTTGCTCTGATTCCTGGGCGTGAATGGGATTATGGGGAGACTTGTCCCGTGTAGTAGCATGTTGTAGAATTCTTCTCCCTTGCCTTGCGTTTCGATGCCTACGGCTTGGAGCCCGTGGCCGTACTGCTCCGCGAAGGCCTTCACCTTCAACTCGGCCTCGCCCGTGCTCACATGTCCACGGAAGCCATCCACGAGAATAATGCCGCCGCCTGGAATAAGGCGACCGACGGAGATGGCGAAGTAGTCCCGGTCCTTCAATTTCAACTTGTCGGCCGTTGAGGCGAAGTCCACACCCATGACGACTGGCCAGCCCGCGCTAATCTGCGACGCGGGATATTCATGGAGCCATTCCAGTTTGAGTTCTTTCCCTTGCGCCGCCGCCAGATCCAGCATATACATCCTCGCAAATCCCAAGGTTCCCGCCTTCTTGCGGGCCGCCTCAATCCTCTCTACCGGGAAGATCTCCGGCCACGCCGGGACCACCCACGTCGAGAGTTCTGGATACCAGACGGCTCCGGGAGTTGCCTCGGTGGCGTACTCCATGACGGGGGTGTTGACGACGATGTATTCTCCCGTGGACTCGACATAAGAGAGAACGTCGTTGTAAACCCACGGGGTCCCAACAAATATCTCCCACGGATTGTTAGGTGAGAACGTCGGGAAGATCGTATCCTGTACAATCTTGTTCACCTCCGCATTGCGCCGATGGGAGGCCGTGTTCCGCTCATTGTTGATGTCGTCTACAATGGCAACTCCGGATGGATGTTTCCCAATGATCTCGCCTGACTGATATCCCACCCCGATGAGGCTCGGGTCTTTGCCCCAGCGGAGCTTCTGTGCCTTGAATGCCGCGTATGGCATATCGGTCCGGATGACGTCATACCCGCCCGCGCCCCAGCCTGCCGAGGGGTCGGGAGCCAGATACGGGAAGATGGCCTCCTTCCCTGGATTCCTACGGATGACTTCTCCGACGAGTAAGGAGTTGTCTGCCGCGATGCCATCTCCGACTTGAACCAGCAGGCTCAGCCTATCCGGTTCCAGACAGACACGATATGCCGCGAAGGCGTTTGTGATCGTCGTGGTCTTGGAAGAACCACGAAATGCCTTGATAATGACGCCTAACCCGGCGGCGTGGGCGTCATAAATGGACTGAATCCACGCCCGGGCATGCTTCGGAAGCCGCCGGCCGTACACGAGAGCGTAGAACGCCTCGAAGCCGTTCGGCGTATCCGACCGAACGTATTCTCTTAGGCGCTCCACCTGAGTTGGTGTCAGGTTGAGTCGCTTCATTCGTAAAGTGTCCCGCCCTCCCGGCCCAATCGCGGGCCTTTGGCCCCGACCGTGAAAGCCCGTCGTCGGCTACGCAAGTAGCGTCTTTATGTCAACCCGTGGATAGACCGCTAGATCCCCACCCACGGTGGCGTTGTAGATCTTGATCCCTCGTCTGGCGCACTCCCGTTGTGCAATTCCATGAGCGTCAGCCAGGACGTGATTGAACCATCGTGCCTGCTCAGGAGTGTAAGAGTCCACGGGCGCGTATCGTGAGTCAAAGTGATTGACTGAGTCATTGCCCCCATAGCCCAGGTCTGCTCCGACCAGTATGATTTCATTGTATCTCTCTGCGGCCCACTGGATGGCCGAGAGCATGGATCCTCCATATCGACAGTAAACGGGCAGGTGCCATTCACTGGGTGCCGGCTCCTCCCCGTCCATCGGAGAGAAGTGCCGGCAGAACGGCAGGAACTTCACAACATGCTTCAGATCCCCGTCTAGCCGTTTCTCCCACAGGTCATCCCTCGTGAACATCGGGATCCCCAAGTGTGCCCGAAAGTCATCGTTCCATCGGCGTAGGTCTTCTGGCTTCAGGCCTCCCGTCCGAGTCAGATCCGTGCAGAAGTAGTAACTCGGCCGCCAGGTTGTCTGACCATAGATCAAGTGGATGCGGTTGAGGCCGACCGTTTCCTCTTGGATTTTGGCAAGGGGCGTTTTGTGAAGGGAAGGACCGGTTCCGACGATCCAGATGCGGCGTCTATCCCCATGGTAGAAGGCAAACACACGTCCTCCAAACTGATCTTCGGGTACTGTAGCAGCGGACTTGTCGGCGAGCAATTGAACACCTTCACGCCCCGAGCCGCAGTCTCCCTAGCGATCATGTCGTGCATCTCCCAGAGAGTCCTATTGAGTAAGTCCGCCCGCTCTTGGGTGTAGTCCACCGTCTTCGTGGGCCAGTATCCGGGGACCATGTGGGCATTCTCGATCTCACCGGCCTTTAGGGGCTTGAAGCCCAAGTCGCAGCCGAGTAGATAAATCTCATCAAATCCCTCGAACGCGGCCCGCTGGACCATGACGCTCGTTCCGGATCCATACTTGCAGAAGATCGGCGTATCTGTCTTCCAGGTCTTGCTTACGCAGGACCAGTCCTTCGGCTTCCACGCGTGCTTGTGCATAGCGTTCCCGTGGGAGAAGGCCGTGCAGCGGTTCCAGATAGTTACGTTGGGAAGCAGGGACTTGTCGCCTCTTCCTGACGTCGGGAACTTCCAGGTCGCCACGTCGTCCCGGAGCCATACGTTCTCGCCGAGCCCAATGTGCAACTCGATATCATCCATGTGGATATCCGACTGGGGCATATCGGTCCACCAGAACCGCGTCGGCCGCCACTGGGTCTTGTCGTAAATCAGGTGGCATCGGTTCATTCCCCAGGAGTCTTCCCCAACGAGCAGGTTGAGGTTCTGCTGGCCAACGGACGGCCCAAGTCCCACAATGAATACGCGCTTCGGCATTCAGGATTCCCATTCCCGATAGTACGCGTTTTCCATCTTCCGATTCGTCTCTTCGTTCCTTTCCGTGTAGCCGGGGTTGTACCCCATCACGAGACGACGCCCTGTCGTTCTCTTCACGATAAGCCCGCGCTGGGCCATCTCGATGGCCTCGGAGTAGTTGGTAACGAGTCCGTTGAATTCCCCGCCGAATGGAATGAATAGCCTACGTCGCCACTCCCGCATGCCGTAGCCCGCTAGGGCGGTCTTCTGGGCGAAGCCGAGAAGGTCGTCGAACATCCTCTCTGTTCGCTTTAGGTACTCCAGTCTGGCCGCCTGGTCCCATGTGCTGTTGTATGCCTGCATGATGGCCAGGAAGTCATCTAGCCCGTGCAATGTTCCGGACATATCCGCGTCCTTTCCATGCAATCCAATGCAGCCCCGACCACAGAACCCAGATGCCATACCAGAGGATGCCGAGGATGCAATTCAAGGCGTCATCGCCCACAAGAATGCGCGGCCCAGCGGCCCAAGCATCAAGCGGGTATCATCGAACAGCATGCCCATCACGACCCACACCCGGCCTTCCATTGGCCTTCGATTACCCGTATCAAGTGGCACCCAAGAAATGATCCCTGGGACCACATAACGATTCCATGGCATATAGCGGTAGCGATAGACAATGCCATCGAACTCTGCGATGCCCTCCTCGCCGTATTGGGAGTAGTCATGGAAACTCTTGTCAGCTACAACCGTCTCGGCCTTATTGTAAACCAACACATCTCGAATGGGCTCGTACATAAATCCAAGGCCGGCAAGTTTTAGCTCGGAGTACAATGACCCCCGTGCCATACCGCCGAGTGAATTCCAGAATGCCCTACACTCTACCCCCTGCCCCCCATTTCGTCGGCACATTGCGGCCAAGACCTCGATGGTGGCGCTCTCGGTATGACTTTCTACCCATACCGAGGAATCCATAAACCACTGGTCTACTTCCATCCGTTTGACTGCCGTGAAAGGCTTACAGGCAACTGCGACGCGCTTCCCAGATGCGTCATTCACGAAAACACACGTCTCCGGCAGTGGCCGGGGATCTACACAGAAATTTCCAAGTTGGTAGTGGATCAGTTCGTGAGTCAGCGTGGAGATGATGTCCTTCTCGTCATTCCAGCTCTCAAACGTTATGTGGCGCTCGTTGATCGTGGCAAAACTACTACAATTAGTCTGTCCGGAAACATGGAACGAACTCGGGTCATACCTGGGAACGAACGCCACCATCAGCGGTCCCCGTGCCCGACCCCAAATGATGTTCTCGGTCGTGAAGTTAGCCAAAATCTTCGTGGTCCAATCAGTCAGATAGGGGGAGTTTGTGACAAGCCCCCATTGCGTGCCAGGATCAAGTTCGTCGCTCCGACTGTATACCAGATCACAGTCCTCGCGGCCTTCGGCAAACTGGGCGTCACATATCCGAAGAGGCATATTTCCGCCAGCCATCTTATCTGCCAACCACATGATGACCGCGTCGCGGATAACCGGTCGTCCCGACGTCAGGAACCAGGCGTCTGCCTTGTAGATCCCAAAGAGGACGATGGCAATGAGGAGAATGCGCAGAGTAATGACGCGATAAAGCCACTGGGACGGTCTTACCAGAACGTCAAGCAGACGAACGCTGGCTACCTTCCGGAACCTATCCATAACTGCACCATCATCCCTTTCTCCGCTTCTTGGTGGTCTTGCTCTTCTTAGGCTTCGAGCCGTATTTCTCGGTCCACTTGCGGGCCATGTCCGGCTTATTCCGCCACATCCATCGGCGCTGCTTCTCTGACTTGAATGGCATGGCTATAGCCTCACGGTAAGTCGGCGGTATCCCGCGAAGATCACCAGCCGCCAGCCGAGAACGTAGGTCACTGGTTCCAGCTCCAAGGCGATGCCAATGGCTTTAGAACGGGACTTCCAGATCTCCAGCCGGCCGCGCTTCCACGTTCGGGTCATGGATAATCTCCGCCACCAGCACGGCTGTGTCCGCGTCGAGAAGGAGCGTTACCCTATTCCCGCCGCACAGCGGACACGGGTCTCCGGACTCGGGATTCCAGTCGGGCCCTTCTGGCCGGGCTGCTCCGGATGCGGCCTTGACTCGGTTGCCCGTCTGCTCCAGGAGCATCTTCCAGGCTGTCATGTCCTTCTGGACGACAACCCTGGTCGCGGCAACCCGCATGCCCTCGTCGGCATCTCGCCAGCCGCCCTCGATGCCTAACTGGCGCAGGAGCCTATCGGCCTGCGCCTGGGCGGTGTTTTGCCTGTTGCGCATCCTCGACTCATTGGCAAGCTTTTGTAGCTCGCGAGCGCGCTCAGAGCTTATCTTGGGTCGTGGCATTTGACATAAGATACCACGTTCTCTTGCGGTTGTCAAGATACCGGGAATCAAAAAGCCCCCTCGCGGGGGCCTACCGTCTCCACCACTCCCGATACCGGGCCACGATCTCGGCCCCGTGCTTGCGCCACCAGAGATCAAAGAGACGCATCAGGAGGCGTGCCATGGATGCAGCCAAACTCTGGGCCAGTCATGAATCCCCATCCCTCGTCGTCCTCTACTACGACTCCGTCCAGGGGAACGGCATCCACGTTATACCCGGCCAGCCACTTTGGGCACAGGCATTCTCCGAGATGGGTATCATTGGGCCCAAGTGCCCACTGTTCACGACCCGACTGTGCCCAGAATGTGCATTCATGGCACAGGATCATCTCGGTCCTCCATTCGCCCACCTCAATACCATCAGTGCCCCCTGCCAGTTCTGGGTATTCACCAGCAATCTGGCAGCCTCTCCCGAGATCTGGTCGCGGAGTACGGCCGCCGCCAGGGCATCGATGATCTTCTGGTGCCCAGCTGGCACGACGAGCTCGGCGTACGGCGTGGGCTTCATGGCAATGGGCCCCAGTTCAGATTCCTCACTGGCGCCTCTTCATAGCCCGGATAAGACCGATACCTCTCCTCCATCGCAAAGCGCATTTCTCCGCAACCCAGGGCACCCAAGCCCCCAAGGATGACGAATCTCCCTTCGGTATCACGGGCCACCACCCACACATTGTAGTCATAGCGCAGACGCGGCCCATCTTCTATGAACTTGGCTAAGTTCTCCCCGGCCATGTCCTCAATCGTCTTCATCCCGTCCACCTGTTCTCCAGCCACCGCTTCAGTGTCCGGGCCAACAGGGGCCCCAGGCTCCGCTTGCTGGATGCAGTGTGCTCACTATGTCGCGGTACTCCACGGTCGTCTAGAGCTACCACATGGAGCCCAAGAATGCCAGGCTCCTGGGTGACGCTGATCGACAAGATCTCGTTACGTAGCATTGTCATCTCCCTGGCTCCACATATTTAGTATACCACGGCTGTCAAGTGCCGCCTAGTCCCAAGTTTACATAAGCCGCTTCCGAGCAAGGAACCCCCAACCAACGCACAAACAACCGCAGCGACCCGGGGACACCTCTTCGTTCGCTTCGTTCGCTCGCCTCGTGTCCTGTGTCCCCGGCTCCCCGCCGCGCCCCAGCCGCCTGTGCCCACAGTGGCCCGCAGCCCCAGGCGCCCAACCCCGGGCCCCCTGGCATGCTGATGCTCACCGCCTTCCCACCCCTACCGGGGACTTGCGGCTACCACCGCATCCCGCAGTCCGTCGGGCGCACAGTTGTCTGACAACTTGCACCCGCGGAATAGTGTGCGGACCGCTCCAGTCCCCCCGCCGATGCCCGCCTCCCGTATCCCTGGCCCCGCGCTGCCTATATGGCGCTGTCTGTTCCACCCCTGGCACTGTGCCCTGGCTGGCCCCCGCAGCCGAATGCTGGCTCCCGTGCACCGAGGCCGCACGCCCAAAATGCGCCGGCAGCACGCCAGCGCGGTGTAGAGATAATGACTGTGTTCTCCGCTCTAATGGCCCTACCGGGGACTTATGTCAACCGCCCAGCCCAGATGCCGTTGGGCGCACGGTACAGAACATGCGTTCGGAAGTCTCTCATCTGTCTCTAATGTTGCGCCAGCCCATTCCGTGCTATCATGGAGCCAGGACAAGAAGGAAGCCTCAACAGGACGAACACTCTGATGCGTAGCTACTTCGAAGTCATCTTTTTCCGCCTTCTCTTCACCGCCGGGCTCTTTCTGGCCTGCGCCATTTGCTCCATCCTGACGGGGAATTAGCCATGACCATTCTTCTGTTCAGTCTAGCCCAGGCCCTCGATGCCATGACGACCCGCCATGCCATCACCTACCTCGGCGCAGAGGAAATGATACCCACAACCGCCGCCGTCATCGCCGTCGGCTGGGATACATTCCTGGTAGCCAAGCTACTCGGTGCCTTGGCGTTTGTGCCCATCTACGCATTCTTTACCCGTTTCTACACCGCCCGCCAGGCCCAATGGGCTCTTTCCCTCGGCGTCTTCGTCGCCTGGGTCCCCGTCATCGCAAACATTGGGCAACTCATTCTCTTTGGAGGCTGACATGAGACAGGGAGCACTGTTTGTTATTGGGGGAATGAGAGCTCTACTAGGACTATATCAGACCTTTGTCCTACTCGGCATCTTGTGCAATCTAACTAATGGAGGCTATGTCGCAAGTGGGGTCATCTGGTTCGCCGTCACTTGCATTGCCCAGCTCGCCCTATTGGGACTGGCGGCTATCTTCGCCGGCCCAGATTTACTTGGAGACTAACATGAAGATTGACCAGAATAACCCCGCAACGTGGCCCACAAAGGGCAACTTCTTTCTCTTGCACCACCAAGGTCCGCTACTCGAATGGACCAATGACATCTGGGAGCGCGTAGAATATATCCTAACCGACAAACCAAAATATGAACGGAAGAAACGTCTTCGGGAGATAAGACCCGTCTTTGGCCGACTACCAGAACCCCTAATTCAGGCCGGGGCCGCCTGCGAGAAGGCCGCGGCCGCCTACCTCATGGCCAGGGCCGCCTACGCCAAGGCCAGGGCCGCCTACGACGAGGCCTGGGCCGCCTACGACGAGGCCTGGGCCGCCTACGCCAAGGCCAGGGCCGCCTACGCCAAGGCCAGGGCCGCCTACGCCAAGGCCTGGGCCGCCTACGCCAAGGCCAGGGCCGCCTACGCCAAGGCCGCGGCCGCCTACGCCAAGGCCTGGGCCGCCTACGACGAGGCCTGGGCCGCCTACGCCAAGACCGATGCCGCCTACGCCAAGGCCAGGGCCGCTTATGCTTCCCAACTAGAAGCCCTGCACAGAGCTGAATGTCCGAATTCGAAGTGGAATGGCTACACTATCTTTGGAGACACATCATGACTGACAATGACCCGTTCTTCTTGCTCCCCGAGGACCAGCGCAACCACGTTATCTCGGCCGCCCGAGGGCTGATGCACAAACTCGATTTGCCGAATGATGCCTACAATGAGGTCTTTGAACTTGTGCGGAAATGCGCCATAATCAAGGCCGACACCGACCGCCGACTGGCTAAGATGCAAGAGGCTGGCGTCCAGCCAGAAAGAGTAGCCTCCAGTCAAATGGACCTGGAAGCTATGACCAAGAGCATCTTTGGGCTCAAGTAGCCAAGTGCTTCAGCCGATACCCTAGCCACAGGAGCGCATAATTCGCCAGGTCCCGAAGGCAGTCGTTGAAACTCTCATCCTCAAAGTCGCCCGCGCCCACCTGGGCGCGGGCTAGCTTTAGGGCAATGTCGAACTCGAACGCCTTGGCCACCGTCGTGCCGGTAATTCTGGCCACCCGCTCAAAGTTCTCGAATGGGTCATCCCCACTATACTTCGCCCGCCTTTCGGGCATCACCGCCGCAGCATCCTGCAGGGCACTGAAGTACCACGGGTTCGCATCCTTCACTTTGTCCCATCGGACGGATTTCCCGTCATCGGGAATATCTGCCGCATAGGGTTGATACTTGACTTCGCCCCTGCCGTAGTCTGTATTGCCGTTCATGCTATCGTAAGTCGTCATTCCGCCTCTCAATGCTCCATATTCATACGCGCGAGCCTCGCGCTGGCCTTCGACAAAATGGTCGGCCCAACGGTACCAGGCATCCACGTCAGTCCTCTCCCCTCCGCTCTTCTTGCTCCCAGCTCTCCGGCGTCGGCCGCGCAGGTGGCAATATCCCGGGCACTGGCCCCTGCCCGCAAGCCGCCCGAGCCGCGTCCGTCATCATGGATGTCAAGTCTGATATAAGCTCCACCAGCATCAGCGGAATTTTCGTGCCTGTCGCCTCGAGGGCGGCCTCGGCGGTCACCATGCGCAGACGTATCAAGTGAGTGGATAAAGGCCCATTGAGGAAGCCGAGCAGCTCAAGGTCAGTCATGGCCTACCAGGACTTTCATCTAGCCCCGCTTCCGGGGAACCGTCGGGCGTCACGTCTGCGCGTCCACATCGGCCGAGAATGGCCCGAGCCCCACGGAAATGGCCCAATATCCGCCCATGTTCAAAAATAGGAGAACGCCGAACAGCCATCGCCATGGCGTAATACCAATTCGTACACTCCATGAGGCGCCCATGGCATTCCATTCTGCCTCGACCCTGATATCCCTCACTCCACTGCCTCCATCCTTTGTGTACTCATCTCTGTGCCGATTATCCGCACCGTCCGCACAACAGAGCCCCGTCGCATCTGTTGCAGTAGCGCCCCCTCGGGCAGGCATCCATCTTTGAGCATGTACCGCATCTCTGCCACGCTGAACCAGCCATTATGCCATTCCGGGTTCTCTCCTCGACTGATGCAGATGTAGCCACCTTGTGTTCTACGGTGCGCCTTTTTCCCCTCTGCCTTGTGTTCTGAACATAACTGTGGGCCGTGTCCCTTCGAGCATGGCTCATCGCAGATGGAACAGCGCCTCGGGTAATCGCTCCTGCGTTTCCACTGCTTGTCGCATGCCTTGCATTGCCACTGGAGCCCATCCGCCGAGGTGCCATTGCGGCGGAATTCAGTCTCGGCCAGCCACGGACCATCCGGATTCAGGCATTTCTCTCCCCGAGAGCAGTGCTTGCGGCCCAGTTCATCCCGCATCTCCGTGGTCCGCCGGCGCCCGAAGTGTACGTCATTGGGCATCAGAGTTCCCTTATTGACACGATGCAAGCAGTCGGAATTTGAATCATCTCGCCGAGATTGCCCTCTGGCGTTCCCTGTTTACTTTGGGCAATCGCTATCCACGCGTCCTCTACCCGGAAGAGATAGCCCACGGATAACTGTACTGCCCCTGGCTGTTCGACCCAATCGTGCCATACCGCCTGCGGTTTCCAGCCCGGGCCCGCCGTGCTATCCATCCAGACAACCTCAACCGCCTGGAGCTGGGCCTCGATCTCGAAGATCATGCCGTCCCATTCTCCGTTTCTTCCAGCACATCAATGCGCCGGATGACGCACCACGGAAACTTGGTCGCCTCGCCCACGTGTGCGTCGGTGTCCCCCGGAGATTTGCTGCTGGCCAAAACTAGCGCTTGTGGAAGCGAGAATTGCACCGCTCCATAGGTGATTCGGTCCTCGAAGCCGGCCTTGGCCCACCGCTCGAAGGCGTCTCTCTCTATCCAGCCACTCTTGGCCTCAATATCCACCCAGATCACCCTAACAATATCGCCAATGGCTAACTTCTTTCGGGATGGACGTCTCACATCTCCCTCATCATGTCCCCGCCCGCCTCGGCTATCGCAACGACCTGCCTGAGTAGGAGAATTTCGCCTTCGAGCTCATGGACTAGCGGTATCCATGCCTCCACCATGCGCCAAGGTATCGTTCCGCTGAAGCTCGCGTCTTCTCGGGCCTGCGCTTGGTGGATCGCGCCCTGCATTTTCTGCAACAGGTCAGACATTATGGCCTCCGGGACTTGCATCGTCCCCCGCCGAACCTCTGGGCGCGGTGAGAATTTCCATAACCAGATCGCCTTCAATGGCGGCGTGCAACCTGCGAAGCGCCCGCTGAAGATACGCCTCTGGTGCCGTTCTTGCTATGAACCAGAGTCCGTCGTCCTCGGCTTGCTCCGCAACAATTCGTTTCAATGCAGTCGCGTCGGAACGCTCCTGATCCCAGGCCTTGGCGCAAAGCCTAAGCATCTCAGCAATTGCTATCTCCTGGAATTGGACGCCCCGCAATATGAGGTTCGCCATCTTCTTCAAAGAAACCGGCGCAGTGTTCCGATCTATATTATCTGTGCTCATCGGGCCTCCTCTGTATCTATCCTATCATGGCTGTCAACCTCGAACATCAAGTGCCCCTCCGGCACCGTCTTGTTATCCGCGTGCCCCCACCAGCGCCCCGGCTCCCGGCCAAACCGCAGGCGGAACGCCTTGAACGCCACGCGCTCGTCTACGCCCTGCCACAGCCAGAAGTCTTTACCTTCTCTGTCGCGCAAGTCGGCATTTCCGCGGATTACTGTGTCAGCCATACTATCCCCAGGATCAGGCATCCCGATAACACCCCGAGCAAGTATAAATCCGATGGACGCGAAATCTCTTCGTGTAACAGAATGCCTAACACTAAGAAATACAGAACCGTCAGCACCGCCACGGCTAGGGCGAAAATTGTGAGGCGGGACGGGAGACCGGGAAGAAAGTCCATCACGCCTCCTGCAACCATTCCGGCAGCTCGTCCTCCTGCCGGCTCTGCGCCCATTCATTCGTGATACTTCGCATCTTCGATACTGCCTTGCGCTTCTCTCGGGCGCTCTTTGTTGCCACGGATTCGATTCGGTGCCCGCCGCATTCAGGACACACATATCCGATGGTCCGCTCCACCATATACCAGCCCCTCGGCATTCCTTCGCAGTCCACCCACTTCACTTTCTTCGTCTCACTGGGTAGATACTTGAATGGGCCCCTCCCCAGATAACTCACTAGAACATTTCCCTCGTCCTGGCAGTTCTTGCATTTGGCGAATTCTCTCTTCCCGTAAGGCCATACTACGGCCTCGTAGCCCTCGGCACTCCATTTGCGCACGTGCTCTTCGGCTTCGGGCGGCAGGTATGGGGAGACAAAGTCAGACATCACTCGCCCCGTGCTCTATCCGACGGATACGCTCCGGCAACGCCTCCGCGTCCTCGGGTGGCAACCAGCCCATCTTCAGCATCTTGTCGGCAACCCACGTCGTCAAGGACTGCGCCGTTTGCGCCTCCAGCTCATCACGCAATGCCGTCGCGCTCGCGGGTTCTGCCTTGAAGGCGCCGGCTCCCATAACATGCAGGCGCTGTTCATCGAACCAGTGATTGACCGTCTTCCCGTCCTTGTCGACTTCCCCCTCGACTAGGAAGGAGACACAGCCATTCAAGTATTCCGCCTTGCCGGTCACGATCCCCTTGAACCCACTGATGATGTCTTGGACTTTATCGCCTAGTTTGACCATTGAAGTCTCCTGTCGCCGAATGCGACTTGATGAGTTTTTCAAAGCGCATGAGAACCTCACCGAAAATGACGTCGCTATCCCTCTCGGCGTCAACCGGAATGTGCATAATCCAATCCTTGCGCCGCTCGCCGGGGATGTTTCCGCACAGCGCGTTCAGCTCGTGCCATGCCTTCTCAAGTAGCGCCCCATCGTCCAAGGCTTTCAACGCGTCAACCTTCGCTGGCCCAATTGCTGTAAGCCTTTAGAATGTCCCTTTCGCGCTCCAGCGCCTCGTTGCGCTCCCGAAGCGCCTCCGCATCGGAACGCTCCTGGGCCAATCTGACTAGCGCCCTGATCAGGGCGTCATGCACCATGATCCATTCGGCTTGCCAGTTATCTGCTACATGCTGCAAATCCGCGTCGGGCGTTCCCAGTCTTTCTATCATGTCCATCCCTCCTTTACCCTCACAAATCACTTGAGCGCGGCCCGAGGAAACGCTCCCACACCCAGTATTGGAAGCGCATATCCAGTGGCAAACAGCGTCGATGGTATCGATAGAAACCTGGCCCATATAGCCCGCTATTCCTGGTCATGATTGGCTTCTGACACTTGTGGCAGTGTAGTGGCCGTGGATTCGTCGTTCCAATCCTTGTCATGCCTCATTCCCATCGTTCGCCGCCATGATCGTTAGGGCAGGAAGACCCAGCTGAATGGTGCTATTGGCCACGCTGGCAACGGCGCCGCGCCGGCCAAGATGAAACCCAATGCGATCAATAGTCCAATCAATAGGTCAGGTAGAAGTCTCTTCATTGCCCGGCCTCCTCGCGCGCCGGATTGCTTGTGGTTTCGTTATCGGGTGCCACAAACCGAAAACTCCCGATAAACGTAACAGCTGCCTCTGCTCCGGCCGAATAGGATGTGCCAATCATGTACTGGTCAGCCAACTCATTGTAGCCGTCACGCCAGACAAGAAACTGTTCCCGATACCACTTCGCGGCGGCTTTCCAGTTTATTGTCATCCGAACATCTCCCTCTGCCAATCCTCGTCCGTCTGTCCCCTCGCCGCCATGGCCGCCCGGAACTTCGGCTCCAGCCATCTGAGGGCTTTGGGCCCGCTGACGTACCGCACTGGCTCACCTTTCTTGCTCAGTACCCGGATATGCTCCGGAAGTGCCCATATAATGAAGCCAGGAATGTAGCCCCGAACAGCCTCGTACAAGTCCTTGGCTTCGGCGACGATGCGCCGGCGGTCTGGCTTGCTCGGGTCCCAGCTGGCGTTCCCGCTGACCGCGCGCCAGGCTCGGACAAAGTCGTCTGCATATGGGCGGTAGTATTCGGGGCAGCGGGGGAACTCCGTCATCGTCTCAGATATCCTTATACTGTATTTCCCCGAACCCTGTCTCGTATTCGCACGTCAGCCAGGATATTTCCTTGCCCCGCAGCTTTGAGAGTATCATCATAATGGGTACTGCCATGGGGGCTAGCAGATGTCCGAGAGCATCGAGAAGAACCACGCGCCAAGACACCTCTTGGCAGCTCACATTGATTGCCGTGAACTTCACCTTCGACGGCCTGATTGCAACGCTCTCTGTCATCATCATGTCTCCTGGATCTACTGTACCATGGCTGTCAAGTGGCTCATCTGTGCCTATCTCTTGTGTGTTTGGGGAATAGATGCCCTATCGTGCCCGGCGGATCTCCGCACACGCTGATTGTCCGACGCCGCCGATAGACTCGTTCGCTACTCCCGTCCCACCACCCGCCCCGGGCCGTAGCCGCCCGCCAGCGCTCTCAGGGAATGTCTGGTGTTCCTCTCGCCAGTGGGTGTTAGGCGGTTCTGTAACCCGTCCCGCGGGACACTGGCTTTATCGTCGGACAACCAGGGCCGAGAGGTTGGCCCTGCCGCTTTACGCCCGGCATGGCGCTGTGCGCATTACTGCTATGGCGCTATAATGGTTCCTTCAAGTGAGTATTATTACGCAGTCAACTGAGTATTCTGGCGGGCCGGACGCTACCCCGGCTGACCGTTTCCGCACCTCACGGCGGGATCCATCCACGATGGTGTGCCGCCGATCTGGCCGACCGATAACGAGGATTTTCGCGGTCGTTTGACGGAATGACTAAGCACGGCCACTGGATTCCTTGTGGCTCGCCGCGTGTCCCCGATATCTCCACGCCGCCGCCAGTTATCATTCCAAGAAGGATGGTTTCCCTGCTTTTTGTCCCTACAGCAAGGACAGCGTCCGTTC
>Ga0209416_1000418_pt1 | contig 43648 bp, 52 predicted proteins | sample RifGroF1_FD_184001 | JGI IMG/M metagenome (GOLD analysis project Ga0209416, IMG submission 184001) | Groundwater microbial communities from Rifle, Colorado, USA - Groundwater F1 (SPAdes) (version 2) | ecosystem: Environmental > Aquatic > Deep subsurface > Groundwater | place: Rifle, Colorado...
ACTGACGAAACCCTGGATGTTGTAATTCAGGGATCTGCGGATAACAGCACTTTTGTAGACATCTGCACCTTCCCGCAGATTACCGCACTCACCGCAAAAGCACAGTATATGCTTGAAGCGATCAGTGACCTGCGTTACCGCAGAGCCAAAATGACCGTTGGCGGCACGGACTCCCCAAGTTTCCACGGCGCTATGGTTTATGTTTGCCCTGCCGGACGGTACTTGGATAAGTAATTTCAAATAATGGGATGCCCGATCAGTAATGGTCGGGCATTGCCTGATGGAGTAGGTTCATGGCAAACCGCACTAACCACCCTAAAAAGAACACTGTAGTTGAAGAAGTAATTAATGAATCAATTGGAATACCTATCGAAGAATCGATCATCGTAGAAAAACCAGTCGAAGTAGTGACCATTGAGAACACGATCCTGCTGGAGAATATTCAATCTCTGCGCTTTGTGGATCTGAATGGCAAACTATTCCGGCTTGAATTGAGAAGCAGCGGCGTGTACTGGTTATATCCGGTGTGAGGTAATACCCGCGCCAGGTAAGGACATTACTTGTATCGCGGTTCATAGGGATTAACCGCCAAAACTTAAATCATTATCCGCCTGGCGCGGTGTTTTACAAGGAGCATACTATGTCAAAAGTATTTGATTTTTTACCTGATGGATTATTCCAAATTGCACTTCCGTTCAGCTTGGCGAATCCTGCTGCCGGGACAAGCAATATCCTCACACTTGCACAGGGAAATGGCTACGTTGTTCCCCCTGAATACGTGTTCCACCCTCTTGCTTTACAAGGAAAAGTGACCGCATCCCCGGCTGCCGAGAAACTTGCCAATGGTGGATTTGAAACCGCTGGCGCGGGCGGCGCGGATGTATTCGGATCATGGACTGAAACCGCTGGCAATGGCGCAATCGCTTCAGAAGCTGGTGCAGGAAACTTCCACGGTGGCGCGAAGTCTGCCAAGTTGACAACTGGCGCGGATACCCTGGTGAAGTTGGTACAGGCTATTACTGTGATCCCCGGATACACCTACGAGTTTTCATTTTGGGTAAAGGGTGATGGCGAAACCAACAAGGCGCAATACGAACTGGTTGACACCACCAATACAGCAGATATTGTGGCAAAGAAATCTGTTGCTACTGCAAGCGAAGCATTCTACAAGGTCACAGAAACATTTGAAGCCCCTGCTGATTGTGTTGAAGTAACGATCAGCCTGTTTGGAAGCGCAACCGAAGGCGCGATATGCTACCTGGATGATGTTTCTGCGGTATGCACAATTTGCCCGGAGAAAACTGGCGTGTTCAAGATAGCCCAGGATGGCGTAGCACTCACCGAAGGACCGCAACCAGCGATTGACGATTTTATTAGCAATGATTTTGCTGGCGCACATATTGACTTTTACCCCATTACAGCCGGAAAAGTTATCACGATCCTGTTTGTTACAACCGCTGATTACCTGCCTGTAACCGCTGATGCTGATGCGATATTGTATGGCGTGTTGAAACACGCATAAAGGAGTACTATTATGCCTACTGCACAAATCGTAACACTAACAGAACCGACCGCTAATTATAGGGATCTATTACCTGTTCAGATGATTAAGTGGGATTGGTTATGTACCGATCTTGGCGTTGTGAGCTCCCAAACACTCTCCAAATATTCGGGACTTATCTCAAAAGTGAACATCATTCCTGATGGTGGCGGTACTGCTCCCACAACCCTCTATGACATTACCATACTTGATGAAGGTGGACGGGATATTCTGGAGGGAAATGGCGCAGATTGCTCCGCTACTGCCACAGAATATTTAGATCAGTCAGATGGGTTAGGCAATGTTAGCCAAAGTAAATTAACCCTCACAATTGCCGCCGCTGGTGATGCCAAGGGCGGGATTGTCGAACTCTACCTGGTGTAGCGTGAATAATACCCTGGAACAACAGGCGCGTAGACGAAGGCTTTTATTGGCAATGGGAAGTGTGTACAAGAGTTCCTACATCCCTGCGATGAAGGCTTTATTTGGCGCGAACCTTGTGCAATACCTCACTCTTGGCGACCTCTCCGGCACGGTTGCGGTGGATGAAAGCGGTAATGGGCTGAACGGTGCTTATACAGCCGTGACGTTAGGGCAGCCAGGAATTGGTGATGGGTACAAATCGGGTTATCTTGATGGTTTGACCAGCAAAGTAAATTTATACTCGGCTGGTCTTGACGCCCCGTTTGACCCTACAGAGGGGGGCATTATTATCTGGGCGAAAATGCCTGATGCTGCATGGGATGACAACGCCACCCGCTACATTGTTTATCTTGGAAAAGATGGCAACAACTACATCACCATCAGAAAGGAAGCGACAGATAGAATCGGTTTTGAATATAAGGCAGGGGCGACAACAGAAACGAGAACATTAACCGCGGTTAAGGACACCGGATGGGTGTGTTACGGGATTACATGGTCTGTATCAAATGACAGGGTAAACACCTATCGCAAGGGTGTTCAATCTGGCGCGACAATGACGGCACTTGGAACTTGGTCAGGAGCGTTGGCAACTACGCTTTGCCTTATCGGTGGGACAAACAACTTGAAGGGCAATGCAGCCCACTATATGTTGATAAACAGAGAGGTAACCGCAGAAGAGATGCTGGCGGCAGCAAATTTTAATCCCGCGGCGGCGTTCACGCAAACCAGTTGGAATATTCCGCAAGGCGGTGGCGTTCCGGCTGTGATGCTTACTTTTGATGATGAGTATGAATCCGTTTATACCGAAGCCTTTAAGAATGTTTTAGAACCACTTGGTATACCTGCAACTTTTTATGTGGTGACAAATGCGATTGATGGAGAAAATGACCCAACTTATGTTACGACTGCTGAATTATTGGAAATGGACGCGGCAGGGTGGTCAATCGGAAATCACACCACAGACCACACACTCTTAACCACTGTGGATATACCAACAGCAACAGCGAAAATAGCAGATGCAAAAACCGTGTTGGATGGAATGGGATTAACGAGAGCCAGTATGCACCTTTCTTACCCAAGCGGAGGACAGAATGCGGATGTACACACGGCTGCGATTGCAGCTGGAATACTGACTGGTCGTAGGGTATACGATGCACCCCCACAATTCCCTGATTACGTGGCGGCGAATAATTACGTGATTTGGTCAACAATGAGATTGGGTTCAGGAGACACAATTCAAGCAGCGCTGGCACTAATTGACCAGGCTATTGCGGAAGGAAAGACGATTCTTTTCTATGGTCACAAATTAATCGACCCTGCCACAGATACAACGATGTGGGAAACGTGGAGATTTCGGGCGTTGGTTTGGTACTGCGTGAGCAAGAACCTGCCATTTCTGACAATCAACGATTACTACGATTTGCAGAGCGCAGGTAAGACGATAACGAGAACGCCACTATAAAATAGTCATTTCAACGAGGGATGTGAAGGAGTAACATGGCAAATCAAACATTAGCAGACATTATGCTGAAACTTTCGATCATCTTGAAAGCCGCGAGGCATTCAACCTCTAATAGTACGGGCAGCACAACTACGCTGATCGATTCCAGGATGATCGGTGAGCCGGACGACTTCTTCAATGGCGGAACGATATGGTTCAAGAGTGGGACATTGGACGGAAAGACAGCGGTAATCTCTGACTTCGATGGCACTACTGGTACATTCACATTCCCCACACAAACAGCGGTAGTTGCCAGCGGCGTGTCTTATTCTGCGGCAGGACCAATGTACTCCAGGGAAGATCTTGTTGCTTCAATCAACCAGGCATTGACCAGTATTGGACCATTACCCACAATCTACGAGGACGCTGCTTTTATCACCGTTGCGGATCAGGAAGAATATACCCTGCCAACTGGCGTAAACAATATCAAGAAAGTGTTTATTGCCTCCAGTCTTGTTGCACCTTACGGATGGGCGGAGAACACTGGTTGGTTTGAGAACAACGGCAGTTTGTGGTTTGACATGGAAATACCCTCAACAGCAGATATGCTCATACGGTTGTACTACGAAGAACCACACGATGAAGTAAACCTGGATGCTGATGAAATCTCTGACGCGCTTCATCCAGATTTGATTATCTGGACAGCGGCGAATTACGAAGTATTGAACCGGGCAGGGGTAGCGGAGAACAGCGAACCATTCACGAAAGAAATGATCTCATACACCCAGCAGCAGAAAACAGCAGCGATGTTGAAATATAGACCTGTTCACTGGCAAAAAGTCAGCCGTCCTAGTGGATGGTAAAGGAGAGTAAACAATGTCACTTTTTAACCTTGCAAGAGTAGTATCGGCAACAGCAGGAACGGGAACACTTACCCTGGGTGCAGCGGTATCAGGTTGTTTGACCTTTGCGGATGCCGGCGTGCCTGATGGCGCAAAAGTCAGTTACGGCATATCCGATGGTGTAAATTCAGAGGTTGGACGTGGTACTTACACTTCTGCCGGGACAACATTATCAAGGGATACGGTGCTGGCAAGCACGAACAGCGGAAATAAGATCAACTGTTCAGGCAATGAGCAGGTATTTATTACCGCATTGGCTGAAGATATTATCCCAATAGGCAGATGGATTTCTGCTTTTCAAACATGGACTTACGCATCAGCAAACTCATTTACAGTTACAGGTGACATTACCGATACTTTGTGGGTGGGTGAACCCGTGAGGTGGAAACAGGGCGGAGCGTACAAATACGCACATATCATCTCGTTTTCATACAGCTCTCCAAACACCACAGTTGTTATAGCGTGTGGAAGCGATTACTCCATAGCCAATGCTGCAATAACAGATAACGACTACGGATTGAACAGCAACCCTGTAGGATTTCCGGCTGCGTTCAACCTCACTGCACCAACATTTACCGCGAGTGGAACAGCATTTGCGAATCAGCCAGCTACAAGCCTGTGGATCATGTACATTATCGACAGGTTGGCATACGTGCGAGGGCTGATTATAAACCATGCAGCGAGTAACGCAACGGGGGATTTCACTGCCACGTTTGCAGCAGGACAATTACCACCTACTTATACTTATGCGCTTGGGGATGCGGCAAATTACACCACAAAAAAATCCGGGGCGTGCTGGGTGACAGAATCCAACGATGTTATCAACATGGCTTTATATGATGGCTCTGCGCTGGCTGGCAACAGCGAAACTTACCTGATTACACTGATCTATTTATTGGGATAACCCATGACTGACATCGTTAGATCAACGCCAACCGATACAAGGATTACCCACGATCTTTCTTTCTTCGATGGTACTACTGAAGTTGGATTGATACTATGTAATAGTAGGGGTATTCCGGCGCAGGGTGGAACTCCGTGGACACTACGACAATCAGGGTCGATCAGAACATCACTACAAATCAGGCAGGGTGACGCGAATTACAGCGATTACCAACTGCCTTATACCCCATATACACAAAAGGATTGGTCAGGCGGGCGCGGCAACGAGGACTTGGAGAAGGACACGACCAGATACTTCGATGCTAATTCTCTTGATACCAAACTTGGAGACATTATCCTGGCTGGTAAACCGACCACTGTACCGCTTGTGGCGACTGATACAGACCACGAACCATTTGCAAACGACAGCACAATGAAACACGCTGCTACTGGCGGTGTGCGTTATGCATCTTCATATACCCCAGCAATATCGGGGCAATTCAACCAGATAGATGTACTGGTTGCCCCTGGCGTTATTTGCACAGTTGAGATAGTCGAGGATGATACTGGCGCACCTGGAACAGATTTGGTGGCATCTGCAAGCCTTCTCATCCCTTCCCTTGTAATATCTACGTCCACTTCAGGCGCATGTTTGGGTGGCGGACAATTGGGATGCAACGAGATGGGTCGCGGCGTGAATGTGGCTAATGCCCTGGATGTGGTACTGGTTGAAGTCCCTATTGCCGGATCATTTACAAGCGGAACAACTTATTGGATTGTGATTACTACTACAGTAGTAGGTTATAACACGCTGGTGGGTACAGATGTGTTTGACGAAGATGGCGGATGGGCTTCTTTATATGCCGACCACTCACTTTATTACAACGTCAACACGGTAATCCAGGGGAAAGTGAAATACTTTGAATATAAGGGCGCGTTGTACGCGATCACGCATCAGGATAACGGGCTGCAATCCAAACTATTTATCAATGGCTATCGCTTTACCGCTGCCAGCGGGTCAAATCAGAATGTAATAAAAGTTCCTGCAACCATCACGTTGACTGCGAATGAACTGGCGGGCTGCGTTCTGCGGATAGTGGCTGGTGTTGGTTACACAGAAGCGGAAAACTACAAAGTTATCGCATCCAATACTGCTGGCGCTGGGGCATCCATCACATTAGAGAGTGGATTCCTGAACACACCGGATAGCACAACTGATATTGTGATACTAGGGCATGACCTGTGGACTGAAATAGACTCAACGGGAATATCCAACGGTATTTATGATGTTTGCGTAGCCAACGACATTGTTTATTTCGGGCAGGGAGAATCTTTTAACATCAGGCGCATGAGGGAATATAACAATTCAGGCACATGGACAAGAGAATTTGCTGATGATGGGACAAACAAAGCCTCGTTCCTGGAAAGTTTACCTTCTCACGATGGTAAATTACGCATCTGGAAGTTCAATAACCCTGCTTCAGGTGCGCCAACTGCGGCATATTCCGCAGTAAAGACGTGGGGAACTAATCTCGACTTCACCACAAAGCCATCTGAACTGGCAGCGACAACCGATTACCCCATTGTTATTGGAGATCCACGCAGCAAGATCACGAATGTGCTGGGCTATGGAGAGCCTCTGATTCCTTATGTGTTCAAAGAGGACGAATTTGGGTCGATCAATGAGGGCGTGTATGCCCGATTACCCATTGACGAACTGGCGCAGGTGAGAAGCGAAGTGAATGGCAGAACTGCTATCCAGTTTGGCGTGTACCTGTTCTTCAATGTGCTGGATGGCTGGGAAAGATATTACGAAAACAGGCTGGATGATGTTGGACCTAACCGGGATGAAGGATTACCGGAAGAACGCAGGGGGGTTGTGTCCTGCGTAGTGTCTTATCCTGGCGGTTTGTACCTGGGGATTGATGCTGGAGTTGACGGATATTCTTCTGTGCTGTATTGGAATCAAATTGGGTATCACGAAGAATACCGCGCCCCTTATGGTGAGCGCATCCGGGGTCTGCACATTCAAACTATCCCAGGAAGCAATGTTGGCAGGCTGTGGATAGGACTATCTTATACAACGGTATGGATTCCTGTCACGCTGAACCCCAGGAAACAGTCTGATTACGAGTACGCCAGTTCAGGATCGCTCATTTCTTCCTGGTTCAATGGCGGATTCGGGGAGATCAATAAATTCTGGAAGTCGATACAGTTATACGCCGAAGGATTGGCAACTGGTCAGTCGATCACGATGGAATACCAGACCGATGTAAGCGAAACATGGTACGCACTACCCACAGCATTTTCGACTTCACCAATGCAGGAAGTATTGATGGCAACAGATTATTCGGTGTATGGAAAACGCTGGCGCTACAGGATCACGATGGCGACAACGGATGAAACAAAAACCCCCAGGGTAAAGGCAATGACCATCCCAGCAGTAACCAGGCTGCCAGCGAATAAGAGTTGGAGCATTACGGTACTGGCTGATGATGCAATGGTGGACAGGCAGGGAACGAAACAAAGCCTATCTGCGAAACAACTGATGGATCAATTACAGACCTGGGCTGACAGCGCACTCTCTCCGCTTCCATTGATTATGAGAAGTCCGGTATCCGCGTTTGACAACAAGCGCGTGTTCCTTGAACCGCCATCCATTCAACCTATCGAAGTGGTGAATAAGAATACCAAGACATTGAAAGCGCTGGTCACATTGAGTTTGTATGAGGCGTAATGGCTAAAGTTGCTGCTGCACCCAAATTGAAAGTTGAGCGCAAAGACCTTGAAGATGAGATCGGTATTGTTCAGGGGCTTATGCCAGGGTCAAAGAATGAATGGTTTGTGTCACTGGCACTGGATAAATTGGAGATCGATTACCAGTTTCAAGTGCCGCTGTATGGTGGTCGTGGCGTGAGGGGTGGTCAGGTGGTTGACTTCGTTTGCTACATTCCACGCGCAACCCCTGTATTTGTGCAGGGTGAGTATTGGCATGACATCAAGAGTGAGAACGAGGACATCTTGAAACAAGCAGCAGCAGAACAACGGTACGGAGTAAGACCTATCCTGCTGATGGGTGAGGAAACCGACAGTAAAGATCGTGCTTACAAAACTGTAGTTGAAAAGATAAAGTAATGGGAATCTATTCTTTGTTATCTTTCTTTTTTGCACACCTGACTTTCGCGCTGGCAGATATATTTGCGCGAGCTTCCATTGTAACTGGTGGCTTTCTTTTTGCAGATTCAGACATTTTAGCGCGACTTTCTTCTGAAGCTGGCGGTCTCAATTTCGCCGATGCAGACATTCTTGCACGACTTTCAGACGAAACGGAGTGGAATTTTTGTGCAGCAGACATGTTTGCACGAGCTTCGTCTGTCGCTTTTCTGCCCTTCGAGGTCTCCGATATTTTAGCGCGAGTTTCTATTGACATGGGTGGTTTCAATTTAGCTGAAGATGACATTTTGGCACGCGCTTCAGATGAGGCAGGTGGTCTCAATTTCATTACTACGGAAAGTTTCCTACGGGTTTCTTCTGAGGCACGTAACCCTCTGCGCGAAGATCCGGCAAAGATTGCGATGTTATATTCAGGTTTTATTTCATCTATCCACGCCTGTTCTCTCCATATCAAAGAAAATACAAAACACACTTCAATGATAGAAAAAGTAAAGGCGTCTTCACCGTCTTTATTCCAGGCTCTTTGCAAGTGGCGGTTTACGTGCGTTCCAAGCCTTAAGCGCTTTCTATGTGCTCCCCATCTGTCATTAATATTACAGGAGCTTCCAATATAACAATGACCATTATTAATGTTTGTGATTTTATAAATACCACTGATCATTCCGACCTACAAAAATGCTCGTCATGGAATGAGTTGACCATTCCACAACGAGCAAGATTCATTTTAGCACAGATTCGCTTGGTCAACTCAAACGAATTATTAAGCATGATTATACCATGTTTATGGAGAAGGTGAAATGATGAAATTTACAGACTATCCGATACGAGGGGTTGACACCAGCGAGTTCAACGGCGCTGTGAATATGGCAACGCTGAAAACAACTGGAGCGTTATTCAACATTATGCGTGCTGGTTACGGAAAAACAATCGACCAGAAATTCAAAGTAAATTGGGCGAACTGCAAGGGCGTTATGCTTCGTAGCGCCTACTGGTATCTGGATTACTACTCCAATTGGTACAATCCCAATTCGTCTGCTTATGGAATGACCGACTTTGATTGGGGCAAACTCCAGGCACAAAACTTGTGGGCGGTTATCAAGGATGACAACGATAACCAGATTTCGTGGCTGGATATTGAAAGCGGCGGGTCAAGTTACTCCCCTGCGATAACTACTGTTTGGGCGCGTGTGGATCAGATGATCGATGGATTCCTTACTGAACTCGACAGGCTGAGCGGTAAAGTAAACGGTATTTACTGTTCACTCGGATTGCTGAATAGTTTTGCTTTGAAATATAAAACCCGTCCTTTGTGGGTTGCCTGGTACAACGAATATCAAACACCCGAATCCGTGTTCAAAAACTGCAACACTACAAAGGGATGGGCGCTCCCTGTTATTTGGCAGTACGCCAGTCACGGGGATGTAAACGGTGACGGTGTTGCGGATGGTCTGACTTATGGCACTGGAATCGTGCAACTGGACCTGAATATTTGGCTGAGGTCCGCTGCTGATTGGGCTTCTATCAGTACAATCCCCCCGGTTATCCCTCCAACCCCCCCTGTTGAAACAGATATATTGTTGAGCGTGCAGCCAATGTCACAGAATAACCCGTTATGGGCGAATGACCAGTTGGGAATCAGCAGCAGCACAATAGGCGGATTTGGCTGTGTGGTGACTTCGGCTGCGATGATGCTGAAATACCTGGGCTTTGACACCGATCCTGGAAGGCTGAACACCTGGCTGACCAATAACAGTGGCTATCTGAATGGCAACCTGTTCGTGTGGAACTCGCTGAACCGCCTCTACCCAAAGGTGACATTCCTCTACAGGTACGATGGCGCACCACTGGATAAGATAGACGAATCCCTGGCGAAACGAATACCCGTGATTGTCAACGTGGATTATCTGCCTTCCACTGCATATATCGACCAGCATTGGGTGATTATCGTTGGGAAGAAGAATGGTCTTTACATCATCATTGACCCGAGGAATGGTCAACAGACAACGCTCAACGAAATATATGGCAGCCCTGAAACTGGCATCTATCACGTTTGCACATACGCATTTAGCGGCATCCCTGCATTTACGGACGCTGAAAAGCTGGCGAAATTATGGCTTGCACATCCTGAATTACATATTTGAACACACAGAGGTGAAGTATGGATATTACATTAATGACCAAACTAATAGAAGCGGGTGTGGGCGGGCTGTTAATAATCGTGATTATTATTTTTCTCAAATTCTTGGCAGGAGAACGCGAAAAATCTACGGTGCAGCACGAATCAATGATGAGTTTCATAGCTGAACAAAGGGAATCAAATAACAAGGCAAATGTTGACGCAGCGGCTTTGATTGCTGCTGCACAGGTCAAAGCTGCCAATCAAAACAGTGACACCTATGTTCAGGTTGCAGAGGCTATGAAGGGATTGACCGTTGAGATCAGGGCGCTGAAAGACGCTCACCTGGTACACGATACCACAATGGTTGTTGCGCTGGACGATATGCGAAAAGCAAAGGCAAAGGCAAAAAGAAACAAAACAGAATTGGTAGAAATAAAAGGAGAATGAAATGGAATGGTTACTACAAGCAGGTAAGGATTTTCTATCATCGTTTTTGCAGTTATTGACTGCGGCTCTTGTCCCGGTGTTAGTCACAGCACTTGTGGCTTATATCACGCGCAAATGGCAAGAGATCAAACTGGCGCGTCCTGATATTACCAGGGCGTTAGCGATTATGATGCCGATTTTCGTTCAAGCTGCCGAACAAGCAGCATTGGCAAAAATAATTGAATCTAAAAAAGATTATGCCATTTCGCTGGCGCAAGCATGGTTGGCTGAAAAAGGCTGGAAACTGGATTTGGCTCTTATAGATGGAATTGTGGAGCAAGCAGTTAACCAGGCAGATTTTCCTCCAGTGAAAACAGTAACAACGAAAGCAAAAAACATATCGTAGGTAACACTTGCAGCTATTCAATCTAATAAGCGTGCCTCTCTCCCACGTGACCGATTGGGTAGCTGCAACTTTGCTCCGTGGAGAATGTTATGAATAGAATAATCATCGCACAAGAATCTGACAGGCACGGCGGAAATCGTCTCGGACTAATGAACCCCGATGTAATCCTGGAAGATCTTCAGCAGAACGGATCGGTAAAGTTATGGCAACCAAAACAATCTGAAAGCCAGCGAGAGTTATGGAAACTTGAATTAGAGAACGTGGATAAGTTACGTGAGCTGGCAAGGAAAGACCCTGTACATTATATTGAGGATGGCGATGCTACCCAGGGAATAAAGCACCCTGCGGAACTGGTAAGCGACAGGCTGGCTGATCAGATTACCATTGCAGTAGCCAACTCAAAGCCAATATACGGATTGAAGAATCTCAAAACTGCCAGGTACGCGGTTGGAACGGGAGCGCATAACCTGGGACAAGGATCAACTGACATTCTTATCGTGAACCAGTTGAAAGTGATGTATCCAAAAGTTGATATTGATTTATGCTATCACGGACTGGTACATTACGGGGAATTCGTGGTCGATTTTGCTCACCACGGACCTTACACAGGATCGAGAGAATGGTTGAAAGGTAACGTGGCGCGGTACTACCTGCAATCTATGATGATTCATGCCATAAAACATGGTAGAAAACCGCCTGATCTGGTAATTAGGGGACATTACCACACTCCGGTAATTGAAACCGTCAGGCTGAATGGATTTACCAGCCACATTGTAGTCAGTCCTTCGATGTGCATGGTGGACGATTTCGCACACCAGGCGGCAAAGTCTCCAGACGATGTAACGTGCGGGATGCTGTGCTTTGAGGTAGTGGACGGAAAACTTCTGGACGTGCATCAATTCACCCGTACTTTTGACACCCGGACTGAATACTTCATTAGTTGAGGAAACCATGACAAAAATTGGAGAAGAGATCAATGATCTACTGGCTGAAATTGTGGCAGAAAACGCCTGGGGAGATTTAGAACCTGGCGATGTAACCATTGCGTCTGTGTCCTCTGCTCTTGGTGTGTGTGAATCAAGGGCAAGGAGCATCCTGGACACAAGGGTAAGAGAAGGCACATTGATCAAAGTAAGGGTGAAGCACAATGGCGGCGGTGGATTTATAAACGCCTACCGCCGCCCATAATAGCGATCCTGACCTCTGCGCGGATTTACGAATATGAACAGTCTGCCATCTTCATCTTCTGACAGCAGCCCGATGTGTGTTTCTACTGCGATCAGTTTGGGTTCGTTGCACCAGTGAATATCTCTGCCAAATGAGTTGGATATTTCAGCCCTGGTTATTCCGGGGCATTCTTTTATCTTGTCGTAAATTTGCAGCAGAGTACCCAGGGTGACTACTGGCATTGACATTGGTCCTGCACAGATAGCGGAGCGGTGGTCATTTGGAATTCCTACTGCTACTGGCTACCCATAGACCAACGATATAACCAACTAGAAAACAGATGACGGGAAACAATCCTGGAATCTCAAAAAATATCATATTTAGAAGTTTCATCATTCCCCCTCTGGTGGTTGGGGTAAAGGTTTCCAGTGAGTAATACTGCTGAAGTGATATTCTCCTACGTCAGTTTTCCATAAGTATCTGTCATCTCTCCATTCTTGCATTGACCCATATACGCTAAATCCAGTCTTTTTATCGAACAAACTCATGCGGGTATTTACTTCCGGCAACCTCTCACTAACAGGTATCCACCGCTCCGCTTCATGCAGACGCTTAATTTCTTCCAGTGCATTCAGATAATAGATTGAGGACACGGCCAACGCCCCGCCGGATATAATGGTCTCAATTTCCTTGTCGATATATTCTTTTGTGTATTTCACCTCTCGCTCCATTCCAGCCACGCTAGGCATATTGCCATTTGTGGGGTGTCGGCTGACGCTTTAAATGTCTTGAAATTGTCGGGGTCATCATCCCAATACGTCATGTAGCAAGTCCATTCATACGCAAGGTTGTTTTCATCGTGTTCGTCAACCTGCTCCCAAATCAATGATACGTCCCACCCCGAAGTTTTACTGACCTCTTCCAACAGCTCCCCCGCCAGTCGCCAGTCGGTTGTGTATTGGGGAGGGTCAGATTGGTTATAGTCAACTCCACCATCGGGCATTTGCCACCACTCGTGATTACACTCACCACAAGCGTGACAAATCCATCCTTTTGACAATGCTATCCTTGCGTTTATGTCGGTCATTACCATCTGTGTTTTTCCTTTCCGCAAATAGAGCAAACAATTTTTATTGATTCGTGAGGATAATTTGTAAAAAATCGTTTCCATGTCCAGTTATGTATGTGTGTCACTTCTCGCTTCTCTCCAAATACTGCTCAACATAAGCATCAACCTGGTCGAACACAACGCCAAAATCCACATAGCCGTTTGTCGTAATAAACCAACCTCCAGCAGCCTCAACCCTTGCGCCAAATGCTAATTGTTTCTCAGATGGTTTTTCAGCACCATACTTCACCTCTATCGCTAGATACTGCCCTCGATAGCAGGCAATGATGTCGGATGTTCCCGCCTCTGCTAACTTGATGCGCCCCCCTCGTTTTGAGATTGCACCACCGGAATTGACGCGCGTTGCCACTCCGCCCCTGTCGGTTATCATCTGGATAATCCGCGTCTGCAAGTCGTGTTCATTCTCGATCCCCACAGCGCGGAGTTGAAACTCTAGTGTGTCGGCAAGGTCAGGGGTCATTTGGAATCCTTCGCAACATTAATTGGCTGGTCTTCCAGAAAATCGCTTAGTATTTTCGCCTTGTTTATATATTTTTCTAGTTCGGCTAATTTGCCTGGTATAACTGTGCCATTCAGCCATTCAAGATTTTTTTGGCACACTTCCCGCAATTCCTTACCGTACCACCTTGACAGAATTTCAGTAGAGTAGTTGTGGTAAGTTATTCCAGTTGAGGGGTCATAAAATTGGCAAATACCGTCTTTATATGGCTTCATATCACACTCAACTTTTTCATATTTGACGGCGCTTTCACCAAAATCAATCTTCCACAGTATTAGTTTCATCCCTCTGCCTCCTTCAACTGCCTCAACTGCTCAAATTTATACCCTTGACGCTTCGGGCAAGTTATCATTTGGAATCCTTTTTCTTGTCGTCCCACATTTCGCAACCTATTCCATGCCGTTTATTTTCAATAACAGGAATGTCATAACTTCCCCAATCTTTTACGCCAATCCATAAAAAAGCGGTACAAACATATTTTCCAGTCCCCTTTAGGTTATTGTTTGCAATCTCTGCTTGTGAGGAGCAAACGCAACAACATTGATGGAACGGTTTTTTGTTTAGCGTACACTTATCGCTCATTTCTTCTCCTCTTCTAATTTAGCCAACTCCGCCATAATTTCCTCGCGGTGCAACTTCCACCAGTCGCTATCATGTTTCAGTATCATATTGCGCCGGATCACGGCAATCTCATTCGCAGTCGTGCCATTCTTGACCGCTACCGAGTAGTCTCTACGCTGTGCAGGAGTGAGGTGGGTCATTTGAAATTTCCCATAAGATATACTCCATATGCCATCAGCAACACACATAACAACATGCCAGCTAGGGCAAGTAAACCATTACGCCCTTCCGATATAACTATGTAAACAAGCAGGGCAATCAACGGGCTTAAAAGTAGCAACAATCCGGCTATGTATTTCTTGTTCATCTCTCCACCTTATCCAACGCTTCGGCTGGAAAATTCAAACACACAAACTCTCCAAACAATTCTTTTGCTTTCTTGTCGTAAATCCTTGCCACGTCTTCTTTGTTGTCGCCGCTACCAAGATAGATTGACTTTCCTTGAAAAACAATACGCGCAAAAAATTTATTCCTGTTCTTGCGATAACAAACACCCTTGAATTTCGTAGTGCTGTCTTTGCGAATTTTTTGATTTCCCTGGTTCTGGCTAGTCGTACATATTCGCAAATTAGACTTTTGATTATTCAACAAGTTGTGATCTATATGGTCTGTTTCAAGCCCTTTGGGGGTGTGCAAAATCTCTCTATGCATTGCCGTTTGTATTCCACCCATTACAGACTGCTCTCCGTTATTCGCTTTGTTTATATATCGGTACGCATATCCATAGGTATCTTTATGCCACTTAAACTGATTTAGGTAATCAAAATCATCATCGTCAACCAACGCTACGTCACCGGAATAAATCTTTATTTCTTTCATTCCCCCTCCTCTGGTGCAGCGGGGAGATAGATGGTTTTATAGTTTGGCAATAAATACCATGCTTTGACGTCTCCCACTATTTGACCATTTGCGTAGAAATTGCCCCTGTAAAAAACGCAAGACACAAAGTCGCCACCTAAATCAATAGCGATAATTTTTTTGTATGGTTCTGTTTCTTCCGGCTTCTCGTCTGGATACTTGTGCCACTCGTTCTCTGCCTTCACGCGCTCCAACTCGGAGCGGAGTGAGGTGATTTCGTCTATAGCATCCTCAAATAGTTTTGTTGGTATTTTGTCGTATCTTGAATGCCCCTTAATCCACGCTGGCATTTTGTTGCGATATTGCCTAAATTCATCAATGTTCTCTTGCGTAAACTCGCTCATTTTCTCTCCAATTCTGATTGAACGCGGGATATAACATCATTCCAATTGTTCATCTTTTGAGACCAATGTTTATCAGTCAGTCCGCTTCGTATGGCTTCGTCATACTTCACCACCTCCCCCAGCAGTTCACGCAGGCGGGCGAGGTCGGCGCGGAGGGTGCAAATATCCCTTGCCAAATCAAGCGTGGTATCACATTGATCTTTTAGTTGCCCTTCCAACTTCGCATTCTCGGCGCGGAGGGTGATTACCTCCATTTCGATTAAATTACGGCGAATGTCCTCAATGTCTTTCGGGACTTCTTTACTTGCGTCTGTAGAATGCCCTATACCTTCTTTGTTGTAACCGTGTATGTATTCACTCATTCTCTCTCTCCTCAATCTAGCGTGGCAGATGCGCCACTAATACGATATTCCCGGATAATGGTTATCCGCTTTGCAAACTTATCCCGCGCCTGAAACTCCCACACTTTACCGTCACGAAGTATCAGTCCGCGTCCAGGCTTACCTTTACCGAGCGCAATCATCGCGGCATCCAACTTATCCTTGTCGCCACCGAATGCGTCCAGTAAAGTTTTATGGGTCACTTTAGGATTATGGTTATGAGTTCGCATCAATGCCCCTTCGTATTCTTCTTCGATCGATTTATCTTGCGCGACTTCTCAGCCATTTTCCGGCGCATCTTGGTATGAGGATCTTCTTTGCGGTGAGAGGGAGTATCCCCAACCAGGCGCTTCCATTCGTGACCGTGCCATAGTTTTTTGATAGCCAGCGGAACTGCGGATGTTTTCTTGCCAAACAGTTTATTCCAGATGGACAGTAGCCAGATGATGATGCGTGTCATGTTATCCTTTCAACTCCGGGTATTTTGCCAGCAGTTTGCGGTAGATGATCTCGCGTGATTCATGCTCGTAACCGAATGCAGTCAGCGCGTTCTTCAGGGATTCCATGACTGCCACTCTCGTGTTCCACTGGTCCTTCGGGTTGCGCTTGGTGTACCCGAATGACACGCTGTTCTTGCTGGTTATCTCGCACAGGGTAACGGGGTCGCCCAGGTAAATCCTCACCTGGCGTTCCTTGCCCTCGCAGAATACGCGGAAGTGGAGGGGTTTATAGGGCTGTGCTTTGGATTGGCGCTCGCTGTCAATTTTCTGTTGAAGTTTCGAAACAAGCGATGTGGTATCGCGGTAAGCACTTTGCCAATTATCAGCCAGGCATCGAAGTTCAAAAATCTCCTGACGGTGTTTCTTTTCTGACCACTGCCTGTATGCCTCAACTCCGCGATCAAAACCGAAGTTGTGTCCATTGTTACGATGTTCCTGCGCGAATTGCAACAACGCCTTTCTGGTGAGGATTAATTTGTATTTAAACTCGTATGTACTCACTTTTGTTTTTTCTAGGCGCTTCTGTTCAAGCCACCACTTCTCGGCGCGGGCTGACATTTCGCCCATTTCTTTTTCGGTTGGCGGAATGTGATCAAATATTCTACTTTGTCCAGAAAATGCTTTTTGTATTACTGCTTTCAGGTTAACATCTTCTCCGGGAGTAACAAAGTCCGACAGTTTATATTTGGTTGGCGCAGGTTGCGTCATTATTCTGGCAGCGCCCAATAATTCATTAGCCATATCTCGATTCAACGTCATCCAGTTGGGAACATCAGGAAGCGGCACAATAAGTGAAGTCTCATTTTTAACCATTGAGATTCTGGTGTCACGACATTGGTCATAACCTTGTTTCCACATTTTTGCCGCAAATTTCTTAAGTGCTTCTACAGTCCAAAAGATTTTCATTCTCTCTCTCCTAAACTATGATCTCTAATGATTGATAAACTCTGAATACTGTCCATCAGAATCGCGCTTGCGTGTTGATTCTGTTGACTTCCTGGCATTGTGTCCCAGGATAACTTGACAGGCTTTTACAATTGACTTCGGAGAAACGATCTTGTAATTCTTTTCAGTCATTTCTTGGACCGCCTGGCGCATGATCGATTCCGTGACACCGGAATCTTCCAGTTCAATCAAGGCGTTTCTCCAGCTGGCGATCTCATTAGGCACAAGTTTCAAGCCAGTGATTTCAAGAAATTGATTGATAAGTTTCGTGCCGCCGCTGACAGCTCTTGGCAACACTTCTACTTCATCTTTAACTTCACTTAACTTAACTTCACTTAACTTAACCGGGATTTGCGCCGGAGTTTTGCCGGAGTTACGCCGGAGTTTCTCCGCAGGTATTGGTGGAATTATTGATGGAGATTCCCTGTCCTTTCGTATCCCTGATTGGTGTTTCTCAAAGTTCAGGCATTGGATATATTTGTCTCCGTCCACTTCATACCAGACAATCATTTCTTTGTCGTGCCATTCCTTGATAAACGATTCCATCATTTCGTCTGTAACTTCTTTTTCTCTCGGCATAATAGTTGATCTCAATACAGACGGGTCGCCATGGATTCTTCCTTCAACGTCCAAGTGAGGGATAAGCCATGACCATGCCAGTTTACAGTAAACACTTTGAAGGTCATGTACCTTCTTGTCGACTGTAATTTCTTTGGATAAGAATCTTCCTTTAGCCATTGGTCAACTCCCAATCCTTTTCATATTCTTCATCGTGGATTAGTCCTGCGTAAACCAAAAATGCGTAGTAGGGATATGGAAATTTGCTAATCCACGTCATAGCAACATATTCGTGGATGTCCCACTCTGGTTTTCGGTGAAACAGTTTTAGTAGCCAGCCCATTTACAATCCCTTCAACAGTTCTCTAATCGGGTGCAGGTCCTTGGTGTGGATGGCGTAGCGAATGTTCCTGCCTCGCTTGTCCTTGTAGTTGGCGACAAACCAGGGGGAGTACACCAGCTCGTCACAGGTACACCAGCCGGCAAGGTGAAAATTGGTCTTGCGCGATCCGATCACAGCGACATAAACATCTGCGCGGAGTTTGCCAACGTCTACAATGACCCTGCCTGACTGCCTGGGAGTACCGTCTGCCATCATGCCGATCCACTTTGCATCTACTTTCTTGTCGCCCAGGATGAAGTCGTAGCCTGGATCTCCACCGTCATAGATACTGGAATCAAATTTGCAGCCGAAGTATTCACAGGCGTACTTCTCTGCGTAGCCTGATTCGATCTCGCTTTCAACGGATTCCATTGTTCCGCGCTTGTTCAACGGGACGCCTATCTCTCGCTTGTGCAAGTATCGCTGGGCGATCTGATCTTCAAGGGTCATTGTCTGTTCAACCATTCGCCATAAGTACCGCGTATACTTTCGACTTCTGGAGGTGCGTTGTGTTTTAACAAAAACATTGGTCTGTAATAATCAGGGTGTCTTGGTGCGCCACAACAGCAACAGTTACCGCGCATATCCATAAGAGAAAAACTTGTGCAGTAATCACACACAGCGCGTTCAGGTTGAGGGAGCATAGTAAGTGTTTCTCCCTGGTCAAGCGGGACAAGTCCACCTGGACAATCCATGTCTACAATCATTGGTTATGCCTTCCTGATTGATACTGACGGTTCGCCTTCCTTGCGGAATTTGTCGAGTTCCGGGTGATCGATGATGTAACCGTCCAGGGATTTTGTATCCCAGGTAACGCGACCTTTGCTCCATACCGCCATGAGAAGTGATCCTTTCACTGTCTGACCGAGAGTTAAAACGTCCTGCTTTACTTCATTGGTCAGGCTTTCAATCTCCGTGGAGAACACAGATCCGTTGTTGTACTCCGCTTCAATGTCAGCGATTTTGTCTTTGATTTCCTGGGTGAGAATGGAATCAATCAGGGCTTGTTTCTCTGCATCACGCTTACCCTGTTCAAGTTGTAACTCTGCGATACGGTCTAACTTCTGTTGTGTGTTCATCGTTCACTCTTTCTTCCCTTTTGCCCCCTGAACCATATCAGGGGGCTTCAACTAGGGAGGGGAAATAGGCTAAAGTACCTTCATCTGCTGATAAACGGCATTGAGATCGCCGTTGTTTTTGTGCATCAGTTCATCAACGCCGCGAGAATCAACGCCAAGACTTGTCGCCAATTCTTTGATCTGTTCTTTGGTGACTGGCTGCTGCTCTTGCTCCGGTTCTTGTTCCAATTCGGGTTCAGGTTGTGGCTCTGGTAAAGCCGCTTTCTTTTTTGGCTGGTCGTAACCAAGCGCTGCCATGTTTTCGTCAACGGTGTGCCTGGGTTCTTCTCGGATCGTGACGTTTTCAATGTCAATCTGTTCATCTGCGGTGTTCATTGCCATCAGGTCGTATGGGTCAAAGTAACCCCACCTGCTCAACCCCAGGCGCAAGACTGTCTTTCTTTGCATATCTTCAACGTTGGTTTTCCAGGGTGAATCATTGAAGCGGTAACTCTTGCTGTATTGCCTGGCGTGATCGTCAATTTCTTCCACGGTCATGTAGAATGATTTTTCAAACCCATTTACCAACCGGAAGAACAGCATATAACCGATGATCTTGTCTGACTTTTTACCACCAGCCAGGCGGTGAACACCAGTAAGGCGATCTTCTGTGATGATCTCGCCTTCGTACACTTTGGCGACATTGATAATGCGGTACTTGCCAGTACGCATTGCCATTTGATACAGTCCTTTGTACCCAACGATCAAGGTCGCCTTGTCCTTGAAAGGTACGATGTATGCCTGACCAAGACCAGGATCAACCGATAGGCGCAAAGTTGCTGCGCGTAAGGCTGAACCGATGATCGAATTGGGGTGGCATTTTTTGAGGGCATCACTGTCTGCTACTGCCAACAGGACACTGGAAATAAAACCGCCTGCCTGGGACGACCCGACCACATCAGCAAACTTCTCTGAAATTTCCGGGCTTCTCATCAGGTTCTTAAGGGTGTTGGTTGTTGCTAAAGCATTGTCTGTCATTTCAATCTCTCCTTTGAATGATTAATCTCTGCGACCATTTTCCAAACGATTCAAGGCGATCATGCTACTCATTCGCGCCTTGCTTACTGCCACTGTGATCCTGGCTACCTGGCGTAATGCGTCTGGTGACATTGCCTGTTCAACCAGGTCAGCGATGAACCGTTCAGCCTCGATCAGTGACGCAACCGCATCAGCCACATCGTTGCGCGTCTTTGGACCTTCGGCTAAAACCTTATCCATTCGTTCTTTGTCTGCCATTTTCTCGTCCGATTCAGGGGAAAAGTCTGTCATATTTTCATTTCTGCGATGTTAGCTGCTATGCTTTTTCTATGAACAACTTTTCCGAAATTGATCCCGAAAGAACCCTCTGCCCCACACACCAGGCATTGATCGTGTTCGTCATAGTTCAATCCATCACCTGTGTATTGAGCAACGCCAACCGGAACAACACTGACTGGCGGGTGCTTGCAGTAGAGTTGGTCGCGGAGAAGGTCAACCTTATCCTGGATGGGGGCAACAACGGTACGAGTGAAATTTACCCAGCCATCGTGATCGACTGTACCGCGCCAACCAAATGCAGTATCGGCAAAGCGTTGTTTCTCGACCAGTTCATCAAGGACAGATTCATATTCCCTGGCTATCTTGGGGTTGCGTTCCTTTGCTTTTTCGAGCCTGTTGAAATAATTACCGATGCCGTTGAAGTAGTGACCCATCATTTCCTCTCTCTCATATCCCTTGCTGTCATAATGCAAGCGATTACCACCAAGACTAATATCACTGCCAACCAAACAGGATCAGGTATGTGCATCGTTTACTCCCTTTACTCAAACACTACTAATTCTTCGGCGCTCACAGGTGAATATTTGGTCGTTGGTGAGGATAAAAACCGTAAATCAAACTCATTCCAAATACAGTTTCTAAGAACAGTGGACGTGCTCATCTTGAGCATTGATGCCAACGCATCGAGTTTACTTACCGTTTCCTGGTCAAATAAAAATTCAATTTTTTCTGGCATGGCCTACTCCCTTCCGTTGTCGTGCCCGACAATCTCTACTTCACCCTCGCCATTGGTCAGGGTAATGTGACCAGTCTCACTGTTCACGCGACCAACGACAGGGATAGATAAAAATTGCTCCAGCACCAGGCGCATTGCTTTAGAGCGATCAATGCCCTTATCTTTTGCTATGGCATCCAATTTTGTGAGTGCCATCGGGGTCAACCTTACTTTCAACACTTCAGTTTTAGTTTCCTTCATAGGGTTCTCTCCTTTGTTTGTGATTCTAGCAATAGTGTACCACAACATATGTCATTTTGTTACCACGAGTTTTTTGCTTTTTCTGCCTCTGCCCTTTGTGTCCCTATCACGCATATTGTCTGCAACTGTTCCAAGAAATAAGTGATCTGGATTTACGCATGGCGGATTGTCGCATTTATGGCATACATGAAGCCCTTCTGGAATTTCACCATTTGTTATTGTCCAGGCATATCTATGTGTATAACCAGTCTTGCCATTAAAATAATTTTTTCCATAACCAGACGGGTATCTACAGCCAGTGTATTCTATACATCCATTATCGGCCATGGTTGTTTTCTTCCAAAATTCACTTATATTTCGTTCACGCCTGATTATTGCTTTTTCTTCCAAAGTTAACCGCAGTTTATTGGGCTTTTTATATCCAAACTTTTTTACTATCTGCCTAACCCTTTCCCTGGTTATTCCGTATTTGTCGGAAACCAACTGTAATGTTCCCATAAGTTTATAGTCATTTAATATGTCTTGATTGCGCAATTCCTTTTCGTTCCACGCTATTCCCATATTCACTCCCTTATATTCACCGAATCAAACCAATCATTGATCTCTTTTTCTGTGGCAGTTAACAGCCATTCAATATGACTATCGCCTTCCGACCAATCATAAAACACAACCTTTTTTTCTTCTTCATCGAATCCCATCTTGTCAATCCGTTGTTCTGCAAGTTCTCTTTTATCTGCCATTGTATTTTCCTCTCCAGACAAGCGTAACCGATACCAGACTTAACCCAAAGTAAAGAATGTCACTAATTTAATATGACATTCGTCTTAATTACCACGACACAAAAGCAACGATTGACCTACCCCCAAGAGCAGCAAGCCAATGATCTGTTCTGTGATCGTTGGATTGTTGCGACATAAAGATTGGTGAGCGCCTATAATTTAGGTCTTAATGTGAGTTTTGAAGGTGATACACACTATCACTCAAACGTGGACACTTATCACCTGGATTGATAATAAAGTGTAATGGATTATCATTTATCGCCTTGAAATGATACTAATGTATAAGATATTGATTGTTATTATCTTGTCGCGATTAGTGTCGTGATAACCAAATTCTCGTAAATCGTCACTTTTACGCGACACTTGTCGCGTTGCGAAAAACACAACGAAATTACTACACTTTCGCGACAACTGTAGTAAATATGTTGTGCAGTGCATACGGCTAATATTTGGCTGGTAATCGACTATCACTTTTGGTGTGACACTTACCACTTGGAGTGATAACAAAACTCCCCTCTAGTATATGCCTATACCTTAAGGGAGTTTGTTTGACTGTCTCTCCAATCTGTCACGTCGCATTTGTTCTGCAGAACTCTATTTGCCAACGTTAGCATGCAAAAGGTTGTAATTCATGCGTCAGGTTTCGATCCTGATAATTGACGGCAAGCCACGAAGGCTCAAGTCCCCAATGCGTGTTACCCAGCACGCCCCACATGAAATGTTACACTTTTCCAGTAACTGTAAACCACAAGTTGTAGAGGGCTACTTTCAAACTCCAGCGTTTCATGTCGTAAAAGAACCAACCAAACATTGTGCGCTCACCCTCAAGAACACCTGTATCAGAATCATAAACTCTTATCTTCATAACGCCTCCTGCTTTAGTTGGTAGCCCCCTGCCCTTTCGGGATACAGGGGGCTTGTAAGTTGGACAGCGACATTGCGCTTTGCTTCGGGGATCAGCCGATTATGCCAACCTGTCTTACATTATACACCTTGTTAATACTACTGTAGTAGTAGATGGTGCTATAATAAAGTATGGCGAAGCGTGACCCTGCTCCAGAGGCATCCATTGATTTTGAGTTCATAGTTGCAAAGATCGAATCAATGGCAGATGGTTCTCCGAGGGTCACTATTGAGTTGAAAGAATCAAACCTGCCCGAAGCGTCAATGTTATGGGCTGCAAAGATAAGCAAAATTGTTTTACATGCGCATATAACGCAACAAAAAACAATGACAAATCAGGACAAAACGCCTTATGAAACTGGACAAACTACAAAGACAACAAATAAAAGGGTGGGTCGTTCAAGGTTTATCGACCAGTGAAATAAATAAACTGGCTGAAAAATGTGACCCGCCTTTTACTGTAGCCAGACAACAGGTAAGCGATTACAAGAAAAGATATACCCCTGTTGTTAAGGCAATGATTGAAGCGAAACAGTCATCGCCACTCAAAGAAGGGCTGGCAATAAAAGAAAACCGTATCGCGTTGTTACAGCAATTAGCAGACGCAATGAGGCGTGACCTGATTGATAACGACAAGACTTGGATAGTTGAAAGAGTTGTTACTGTTGGCAATCAACCAGTAGAGATCGAAGGGTTCAATCATCAGGAAATGAACCAGATGCGCGGGGTGTTGGATGACCTGGCAAAAGAAACTGGTGGGAGAACGATAAACGCCAACCTGAACGTGAGGGAAAAGGGCGAGATTACTGTGACATTTATCAATGATCGGGAGAAGAATAAGTGAGCGACTTCAGCGTACATTGGTTTCCACAACCAAGACAGATGCAAGCGCTGAATGCTTGTGGTTTAGATTGGATATTCACTGGCGAAGGAACTAAAAGGGATTCCATTTGTGAAACGATAGGGTATGGGGGTGCAGCATTTGGTGGTAAATCCGATGGATTATTAGGGATTGCAATTGCCGCTGCCTTTGCTTATCCAGGAATAAGCATCGGTTATTTCAGGCGCACATATCCTGAACTGGAAGGCGCGAAGGGTGCAATCATCCGCAGCCAGGAACTATTGGCAGGAATAACGTCTTACAACGAGCAGAAACACACACACTTATTTCCAACAGGATCGCGTCTACATTTCTGTCATTGCAATACAGAGAAAGATGTTTACGAGTATCAATCACAGGCGTTTGATATATTGCTGGTCGATGAGGCAACCCACTTTACCTGGTCGATTATTGACTATCTGATAACCAGGAACAGGTCAACTATTGAGGGTGGTTGCAGACCATTCCGTGTGTTTGCAAGTAACCCTGGCAACGTTGGTCATTCCTGGTATTTGGGATTGTTTGATCTACTGAAAGCCCAGGGTGAACACGGGCAAGTAAAGAACGTGATGAACCAGAACAGCAAATATGAACAGACATATTTTATTCCGGCGTTCATTGCCGACAACGCGATAGGTGTTGAGCGAGATCCAGATTATGAGAATCGCTTGAAGCAGCGCGACATTATGGTTGCCAAAGCATTGCTTGATGGCGATTGGACTGTGTTCAGTGGTCAGGCATTTCCACAATGGAACTACAGCGTACACACAATTGAACCATTTGAGATACCCGATAGTTGGTCATACTGGCGCTCACTGGATTATGGATGGGATCATCCAACATACAACTATTGGTGGACGATGAACCCCAACAACAACAGGCATTATGTTATTCGTGAATGGCACGCCAGGCAATTAACTGACCTGGAAATAGCCAATGCAATCAAGACTTCATCACTTCCGAATGAACGCTATACCTTCTTCTTTGCATCTCCTGATATGTGGAGGGCAAAGAACGTTAATGGCATAGTAACTACTGCACCGGATGAGTTTATGAGGATGGGACTGATACTCACGAAGGCAGACAATGACCGCGTTTCAGGTAAAAGGAAGTTCAATAACTTACTTGCGCCACTGTCTGATGGTTTACCCGGGCTTCAGGTATTCCGTAGTTGCCCTGATTTGATTGCGTGCATGCCAAGTCTGGTGAAAGACATTAGAAATCCAGAGGATGTATTGAAGATCGATGGTGATGATCCTTATGATGCTGCAAGATACGGACTAACCAACAGCCTGATAACAAGACCAACAGCGCTTGAACAACAACCACGTAGAACTCGTTCCCCATTGGCGGAGGTTTTCTAATGCCTTTTGAACTCTATCAAGGCGATTGTATTGAAATATTATCGAGTATGGATGCCAACACAATCCAATGCTGTGTTACTTCCCCGCCTTACTATGGTCTACGTGATTATGGGGTGGATGGCCAGATCGGTTTGGAATCCACGCCTGATGAATATGTGTCAAAATTGGTACAGGTATTTCAAGAAGTAAAACGAGTGCTGAAAGATGATGGTACGCTGTGGCTAAACTTGGGAGATAGTTATGCCAGTCTTGGTCAGAGCGCACAAACTGATGAGGCTACTGGATGGAAACATGGCCCGCTTGAAAACGAAAAGCGCAGTCGGGCAAGAGGCGCTGGAAATGGGATTAAGCCAAAGGATTTGATTGGAATTCCCTGGATGGTTGCCTTTGCCCTACGTGCCGATGGTTGGTATTTACGAAGTGACATTATCTGGGCGAAACCTAATCCGATGCCCGAAAGCGTCAAGGATAGACCGACCAAAAGCCATGAGTATATGTTCCTGCTATCGAAGTCACAGAAATATTACTATGACTACGAAGCAATATTAGAACCAGTAACCAACTCGACAGTTGAGAGATTGTCACAGAACATCGAGAGCCAAAAAGGATCTGACCGCGTTCCTGGAAAAAGCAACGGCAATATGAAGGCCGTGTTACCCACAAAATATGACGATTCAAATATGGGGGGCGGCGGTACAGGGTGGACACATCATAGCGGTTACTTCGGAGAGAATGGCGAGGAGCGATTTTACCGAAAACAAGATAACACTGGCAATCCAACGTATACAGGATTCAATGACCGTTACAAAGAGAATCACCCTGATGGTATGCCAGCTCGTAACAAGCGTACCGTGTGGACTATCAAGACCCAACCATTCAAAGGCGCACACTTCGCAGTAATGCCGGAGAAGTTAGTCGAGCCGTGTATCCTGGCAGGGAGTAAGCCAGGGGATATTGTTCTTGATCCGTTCAATGGGTCAGGGACAGTAGGGGCGGTTGCGGTAAAGAATGGCAGAAGTTACACGGGCATTGACTTGAATGGCGAATACATTGAAATGGCAAGACAACGGATATTTGAGGCACAACAACAGATGAGATTACCTCTAGAAATGGAGCAACAATATGCCAACTAAAACAATAAGCACACCAAAGACACCTACAAAAGGTATATCAAAAGATAAGGCTGCTGACAGCGCGATAGTCAAAGACCACGCAGCACAGATGGTATCTGATGATTCCGCACGTAATGAGATGTTCACGCTCATTGACGAGATGTACCTGATGACGTGGAGTGGAAACGCTGGCAAGAAGTGGAAGAAAGCGGAGATAAAGGTAAGTCCTGATGCTCGTAACGCTGCTCTTGGTGCGCTCCGGCTGATGGTTGCCACTGATCCCATATTCAACATTGTGAACGCCAAAGACAGCAACCAGGGTAAGACCGACAAGTTGGAAACCGCGATCAATCTGATGTATGAGGCAGCCGGCAGGGCAATTGGTAATCCCATTCATTATGACGCGCTGTTATCCGCGATCCTGTATGCAGAGATGCACATTGCGATTACCTCTACCGCGTCATTGGTTGAAGCTGCAAAAGGAAACAAGTCAGGTATTGCCAGGGCTGAACGCATGGAGATGATTACTCCCTTCCTGATGGATGTGTGGAATCCGAAAGATGGCCACGCAGAATTTGACCACCTTGGAATGACCGCATATTACCGTGAAGCAGATACCACGATTGGCAAACTACGCAGTACCTTCGGCGCATTGATGCCTGAATCAACCGCAGGTAAGAAGGTGACAGATCCAGTAACCCTGAAAACTTATTACGATGTGGAGAATACGGTGCAGTGGATTGACGAGGGCGAGATAGTCAACCAACCGCATCTCTTACCCTTTATCCCGGTCATGGTGCAGTACACAGAAGGCTCAAAGTTGTGGATCAAACATGAGGAAGCCAGGCAACCGTTACTGTATACCCTGATGAAGTCCGGCATGTGGACGATGCAGAACCTTGTTTATTCCGTGATGTTTACGCTGATCAGAGATATGGGCGTTACTCCTCTTTATGCTCATACCTCACCCGGTCCGGCATCAAGTCCATTGAACATAAACTTTGACGAATACCCCGGCGTAGTTGAATTGGTGCAGAATGAAACATTTATGCCGTTGGTGAATAAGGGATTGATCGACCCGGCAGTACAGCAGGGATTACAGATAGCAACACAGAAGGGCTACGAATCAACCATACAGCCACAGGCATTAGGCGCACCAGTAGAGGGAGATTCCACCTACTCCGAATTGGCGCTGCTGTCACAGTCAGGACGATTGCCGCTGATAAGCACACAAAGACGCGGCGGCTGGGGATTAGGTCAGGCAATGGAAATGTGCCTGGCAATGATGAAGGCTGATGGTACAAGCGTGAAGGCAGCAAGCATTGACTTATCCGCGAGTGATATTCCTGATTATGTGCAGATAGATTGCAAACTGGACGTGAAACTACCGCAGGATAAATTACAGCAAGCCAATATCGCACAGTTGATTACAAGCGGAGATAACCCATTGGTCAGTAATGAGTGGGCGCGGAAAGAAGTGTTGAACGTTGGTCAGTCTGGAGATATGGACAGGCAGATATGGACGGAAACAGCAGCCAATATGATGTTCCAGACATTCATGCAACAGCAAATCCAACAGGCTCAAATGGCACAGCAACAGGCACAGCAGGGAGCAATGGCAGGACAACCTGGACAAATGCCACCGGGACAACAACCACCTGAAGCAATGGGAGCAGGACCGCAAATGTCCCCAGGACAAGGTGAGCAGATTCAAGGTGGACTTCCGCCTCAACAGGCAGGGATGATGCCCGGCGTTGGTCAGGCTGCTGCACCGGAAGGGATGGTGCAATGACCGATCAACTAATCCCGAAGCAACCGACAGCGACAAATGCTGATGATGCGTTTCTGGATGCAAAGGCGCGGTTCGATCAGTGGATGGCAGAGTTTGAATCCAACTGGTACAAGCCGCAGGTGCAGACAGCAGCGAAATTATTGTGGTCTAAACAACCAGAAGATGTGAAGGCAGCGGTCAGAGCAAATAAGCCTGATGCTGCAAAGAAAATGGACGATCTGCTGTCTGGAAAGGCTGGTTGATATGGCTGATAAGAAAGAGACATACTTGCAAAAGATGCAGAATTACCCAAAGCGCAATCTTGTGTTTGGACGAAACATGCCAGAGCAAGGGAACGTAAGTATTGAAGATATGCTGAATTATCTCCAAAACAACTATCAGGATATGGAGCGCCCCACTTCTCCAGTTCCTAACGATATTCTAAAGCGATATGCTCCAGGGTTGTTACAAAGAAACGCTGAAGGTGTTGGTAGACCAAGATACAACGGGCAATTCAGGGACGACCTCAATAGAGATATTCTAATGGACGTGAGGGATAAATATGTTCGTCCTCCCGCGCCTATGCCACAAGAATATTCATCGGGTTGGGGCAGGGCAATGGACGCACCAATGCAAAAGGTCAATACTGGTGATCGCGCCGTAACTGATTATGGAACAAGAGAAAATTACTACAAACAGTTATTGCGAAATGCGCTTATGAGATCAGCCATGCCTTTATTCAATAGGTTGATGCAGAAATACAACGTTCCCATAACGCCAGAAGATCAACAGGTTGTAGTTTATCCAGACAGACCGCATTATGACGATCCTAGCACACGACATTTTCGAAACTTTACTCCAGAATTATAGAAAGGAAGTGTAACTATGGCATACGATGTTGGTAATGATAGTGGATACAAAAAAGGTAGCGGCGGTACGAGCGCAAAGACTTCTTCCCTGATGCAGAAAATGCAGGAAGAACAGAAGAAGAAACAGGCTGCGCTCCAGGCACAACAGGCGGCAGCGGCAAGGGCTCAACAAAACCGCTGGGGCGCTACTGATGCACAGGGATTAGTCAACCAAACCGCAGCACAAAAGCAAGCGTCCGCTGCGAAATTTAATTGGGAGGGGCTATCTCCTGGTGGTTATTTCAATCAAATAGCGGACATGAAACAATCACAAGCCGCAGCAAATGCACAGTATTCTCCCCAGAAATCTTACCTGAATATGTACTCTGATTGGCAATCTCAAGGTGCTGTGCCTGATGTCATTCCCCCATTTTACCCATACCGCGACAGTCACGGTCCGTTCCCAAACAATGTGTCGCAGCCTAATTCTGTCTTGGCTGGTTACGAACCGGGAAGTAATTTGAGTGGACGTGACCCATACTTGAACCTTTACAAAGACCCCACGAATGTAGACCTGCGTCCTGAACAGATATACCCGTATCAATCCCCTGGAATCTTACCTCCTGGTGGCGGTTCGGGTGGCGGCAATGGCGGTGGCGGTAACTATGATTACCCGTGGGAATACCCTGTATACCCCATCTATTCACAGCCTGGTGGTGGCGGAAGCAAGATAAATGAATGGTACGCGAACATGGTGCAATGGAACATCAATAGACCGAAAGGCGGCTAACCATGCCTGAACCAACCAACATCGAGCAGACCCCGATACCGGAGAAGCCTGCACCCTGGAAACCTACCTATGTAAATCCAGAGGTTCAGGCTAATCCGATACAGCAACCGCCAACTTACTACATTCCCTTTGCTGGGCGTGGTCCTTCGCAACCGTTCAAAGGTCCGTCATGGGCGCGGCTACAATCCATGCTGGCTCATGGTCCTGCCAATAATGTCCCTGATCCTGCAAAGAATCTGACGTATTGGGAATACCCTGCCACTGTTGCGAGGTATCACAATCTTATCCGCACCGCTCCCCCAGGCTGGAAAGCGCCTGACTGGTTGAACGTGGACGAGATCAACTTTGCATACGATTACCTGAAATTGAGGAACGGCGATACTCCCTGGCAGGAATGGAAAGCGTTGAACCCTGCTGATCCTGGTGTTCAGGTGTTGCAGAGTATCAAGATGCCCCCATTTGAAGCGTTGTGGGATACCGAAAAGGCGAAGGCTGCAAACTCGATAATGACCGATGAACAGATAAAAGAGCAGCAGCCTTATGGCGATTGGGATAACCTTGAAGGTTGGCAGAAGTGGGCGCTGGGAATATTCGCACCGCAAACACCGTACCTGCAAGATCGACCTGAAATTACCAGATTGACCGCTTCAGCTGGACAAGCCCTGCTTATGGGCGTTGGTGTTGGTGCAGGTGTAAGCGCAATTGCAACCCCTATTGCTGGCATTATCGCAGGTCTGGCGGTTACGGCTGGACTGACCTATCAATCTTATACGGGCAATAAAGTTCCTATTATCAATGAACTCGTGCTGGCATCCAACGTGCTATCTGAAGGACTTGAACGCATGATCGGTGTTGGTAAACAGATCAGCGTAGATGGTCTTGAAGAAGTAATGGACGAGTTCCCCGCAGCGTGGAAAGCCAGCCAATCTACCTACGAAACTGGCAAGATGAACGCGCTCAACGCAATGGTTGGTATCAATAATGCCCTTGCTTCGGTTGGTATTGGAGAAGCGGACACAAAGGCTGGCAAGAATCAGGTATGGCGGCTGGAAACAGGGGAATCAGAACCAGTAACGCTCACCGATGGTGACACAAAAGGCGCTGCTCAATTGAGTAAGGCGCGTGAATGGATCAACAACGGTACGGCACAGACAGCATTTGACCGCGCAACCATTGACGGATCATTCGCTGGCACATATCAGGAATATATTTACACTCAACTGACAGAGAATTTCGGTATCACTGGCACAGTAAATGACCTGGTGGCGCAGACATTCCTTGATCCCCTCAACTTTGCCGGGTTTGGATTGGGCAAGATCGGTGAAGCGACTACCAAATCCATAGCGACAAAGACTGCCAACCCCATTACTGCACGTGTGGCTGGCGACTTATCCCAGGCATTCAAGACTGGACAGGGCAATGTCCTCATTGACGCATTGCCATTCGGTTTACAGCAGGTCGTGGCTGGGCTATTGAAGAAGAAAAGCTCACAAGGCTTGCTGGGTACAATTGGAATCTATAAAGATTATGTGCGTACTGGCTTCCACCCATCACAACTGCTTGGTGCAAGCACAGATATGGTCACGAAGTTTGATAGCCTGGTAAAAGAGGGCGTTCCACAGCACAGCATTCATGTTCTGGACGACATCCTCACCTGGAAAGACCCGACTACTGGACTGGAACAGACATTCAAAGGTGAACACGGCAATGGATTCAAGATGCCAACCGTTGAGGAATTGTCATCGTTTGAAAAGTGGGTTGGCGGTATCGATCCTGAATTTGGCTACAAGGAATTACGACCTACAACTGGCAAGACATTCCTACAGAAACTAACCCTGCTGACACCTGAAGCGCAGACATCGGCAATGCTGAACATCTTCCATCACAATATTGCTACGCTGATGGATGCTGCCAGTGGAAACCCTGATGCAATGGTTGGATTGGTGCAGAAATTAGCAGGACAGGTTGAAGTAAAGCCTGGTGATATTGGTGAAGCGATACTCAAATCCCCTGCTGCCAAAGCGGTTACAGGTGCAATGCAATACGCCATGAAAGAGGGCGACATTGCCTCGAATATGCTGGCATCCTGGGTCAGTGGAGCAGAACGCCGGGGAATGATGGACAAGATCGCTGCTGCATTGGGAGAAACCCCCTCCAAGATCCTCGAACAATTGAAAGAGAACCCCGAAGTCATGGCTGGGCGGTTGAATAAGATCGCGCCTGAATTGAATACTACCCCTGAAGCGTTGACCGAAACAATGAAAGTATTCCTGGGTGATGATGCGTTGCCGTGGAACGTTGAACAATTCCAGGCGACATTGGTAAACACCTTCGCTGACAAGATGGATGCCTACTTCGTGGATAAATACGGATTGAAGCCTGAAAGTTGGGTATTCCGTGTGTCAAATGCACTCAAAGGTGTGCAGTCATTGGTCCTGCTGGGATTCAACCCTGCTTACTTTATGAATAACTGGGTCAATAATGTGATCACACGCGCTGTTGATGGCGTTGGTGGACACATGAGCGGTAAACAGATCAATGAGTTCTACACCAGGCTGGGTATATTCCCCAAAGATTCTGGATTGACCGGATTCGATGAGATAACCGGAGCGATCATCAGCAGGGCAACCAAAGCACAGAACGATATGCTAGGTAAGGTGCAGAAGGGCGTGTCGTTTGCCAATAAAGCAGGTGTATTCTCCCGATTATCAGGCAAGATGGAGAAGTCAGAAGGCAACATGGCGCGTGCCATTGCCACTGGTCAATTCCTGGATAAGACAAAGAAAGCCGGCGTGGGTATCCGCAAGATGTCCCCTGTGTTGGAGCGCATACTTGATACCAATTACCCTGGGATGAAAGAAAGCGTGTATGGCGCTATCAATGCCGGCATGAACATGAAAGAGATCGAAGCATCCTTGTTCAATACGGTGCAGAGACCATACATCGAGAGCATTATTGACGTGATCGATCAGAAGTACACCCCGAATACTCCGGGTGTATCGAGGGAATTACTACGCAAGACTGGCATCATGGATCGCCTGAATGACAGGCTGAAGAATGTTGTTACTGCTGATGATGTGGATACCGCATTTGCAGGTGTAGAGGCTGACTTCCAGGATTGGATTCAGAAGCAGCACGTTGAAACCATAAAGAACCAGGCAGAGGATGCAAAGAACGCGGTGCAATCAGAACGAGTACCGTATGTCCTGCAAAAGACTGGCGAGATGGCTATTGAGAACGGGCAGCATTGGATCAATCAGCGCACCGATTGGGACAGGCTGTATTCACAGTTCGAGAATGGCGAAGTTACCAAGACACAGTTCAATAAACTTGCCAGTGAATTACAGGCAAAGCACAGCGCGGAAATGCAACGGTTCAACGAGTACCAGTTGCAAATAAACAAGGGCATCATTGAAGGGCTGGGGATTGAAACGGAATACTCCAGGGGATTTATCACTGGTCTTGCGGATATGAACGATGTGTGGAAAACCTTCTGGAAGGACAGCAATAAACTCAAAAGAGATTACTTCAGCCAGGGTGAAACGAAATCACTCACCTGGGAAGATGTTGAAACACGCACGATGGAACTGTACAACAAGGCAACGAAGGCAGAACAGGCGCTACAGGCTAACATGGATCAGATATTTGCCAAGATGTATGCCGATTACACAGGCTGGGACGTAGCGAAGGCTGCTAAATGGCGTGCTGCCCTGATGCAGATGCGTGAAAACATTGTAAAAGCACAGAATGATATGCGAATCAAGACCAGGGGAATGTCTGCAATCGAGAAATCCCTTGAATATTCGTCATTCAACCAGAAATATAACCGCATGATCGCTGATATGAAGCAGTTCGAGCATGATGGCGCGTTTGAACTGATGAATAAGCCTGTTCCAGAAGCCAAGATTGACATTCCAGAGGTCTCCAACCCTGCCATTGACGCTGTACGCCAGGAAGAAGTAAGGGCGATGCTGCGAAATGAGGGCAGGACAGATGCAGAGATTGACGAACTCGCTCCGAAGATGGGGAATGAGCCTGATATTACCCCGAAAGTAACTGATGAAGCCGCTGCCCAGGCAATGAACACAGAACCTGGCAGTCCTGCTGACCTTGCGGCCAAAGCAAGGAACGGACAGACGATACTTGACTACGCATCGAAATCAAAAGAGGTTGTGACCGCCAAGATCAAGGCAGAGGACATCATAGCCGAGGCTGACGAAGCAAAACGCAAGGCATTGATACATGAACAGGGTTGGATAGCCAAGTCTGAAATAGAAACACAGTTCCGTGAATCATTCAAGAACGCTACGGATGATGAAATCAACGCCGCAATGTTCCTGATGGATCAACACGCCGACACACTTTCAAAACAAAGAGGTATTGCACCAACCGAAGCCACAAAAGATTTATGGTATGCAACCCACGTTGACGAAGTAAAGACTGGAATCATTGACGATGCCACCAGAGCGAAACTAATCCAAGACGGTATCACAGAACCAAAGGGCGGTACTTCATTTGCTGACGATGGCAGAGCAGTAGTAAGAGCCTTCAAATCTCACGACATAAGCACGATGGTACATGAGATCGGTCACATATTCTTACGTGATTTATCCGATTCTCAATTGGATGTGGTTGCAAAATTAGGTGGACTGAAAGACGCTGCCGAATATCGCAGCCTTGAAAAGGCATTCAGGGATGGATTACTCACAGAAGCCGACCCCAACTACAAGCGGTATGTGGATGCAGAAGAAAATTATGCCCGTGGTTGGGAACGATACCTGGCTGAAGGTGATGCCCCTACCCCTGCCCTGCGCTCCGTGTTCAAACAATTCACCAATTGGATGCTGAACATTTACAAGAAATTGTATAAGAAGAACGGACGTGTTGCAGGATTCGAGGGGACTGAACTCAATGTTGACCTGAATCAACAGATCAATGGTGTTTCCCTGCGCGATATATTTGACCGGATGCTGACCGATGAACCCAATCGAGCCAAGACATTCGAGCAATTGGTTGGTGAACGCGCTGCTGAATTGAAGAACGAGGGACGCAATTTCAGGTTCAGTGACGAGCAGATTACCGCGATGGCACAGAAAGAGATCGCCGCGAATGTCCTGGATGGCTTGAATAATCCCGATGAAGCACGCGCCAGCCTGGATACAATGACCGACTTCAAGGTGCTGAAAGACGGTACAAAGGTTGATGATACCGTTATCTATGACGCGCTGAATCACATTGAGCAGAACCCAGGCAGTAATCCGTGGACAGTGAGAGCGCCACAGGAAAGAGGACTGCGAACCAAAGCACGTGGCATTGGAGATCCATCAAAGGAATACGAGTTCCAATTCAAGGTAGTTGACCTGGACGAGATACAAGCAAGTGATATGTGGGTGGGCGATAAACTTAATCCGAATCCCAACTACAACCAGGCATTACAGCCACGCAACCGCGCAGAGAATCAGAGTGTTACGCAGGTTGATCTCATTGCGAAGGAATTGATCGCGGACGAGTTATTGTTTGACGCGAAAGCCCTTGACCGTGGAGCAATGATCGTTGGACCTGACGACATGGTAGAAAGCGGTAATGGTCGCGCCTTATCCCTGAAACGTGCTGCCGAAATGTATCCGGCGAAATGGCAAGCCTACCAGGAAGCATTGAAAGCACAGGCAGCAGACTTCGGTCTTGACCCTGCCACGTTTGCAGAGATGAAGAATCCGGTATTGGTGCGAGAACGCCTTACGCCATTGACACCGGATGAGCGCATTGCATTTGTAAAGGATGCCAATACCCCCATTGCAGCAGCTATGAACGCTGGTGAGATTGCCCGATCGGACGCTGTAAAGGTTACTGACCCGATGCTGCGAATACTGGATGTTCTGGACAACGAAGACATCTTCCAGGCGTTATCTTCACCACGCAACGGTAAATTTGTGAACAGATTCCTTGAACAGTTATCCCCGAATGAGCGGACAGGGTTATCTACTGATGGTCAGATAAATCAGGCTGGTATTGCAAGGATAGTCAATGCCCTGTTTACCAAAGTATATCCGGGTGCTGAAGGTGAAAGAATGCTGACCACGTTCACACAAAGCCTGGATAGTAATATCAAAACATTGCAGTCCGCAGTGATGGCAAGTTTGCCACAGATAGCAGTAGCAGAGGGAATGATAAAAGGCGGGATGCGTCCTGCTGACCTCTCTATCGCTGGGGATATTGCCAAGACCGTTGATATGATCTCGAACATCAGACACAATGGCATGAACGCGGATGAATACCTGGGGCAGATGAGTTTATTCGGTGAACATCCTGCCGATGCCATGACCCCGGTACAGAAAGCAATGCTGGTATTGTTTGATCAGAAACAACCTAAAAAGATACGTGAGTTCCTACGCAACTATGCAAGGTTGGTGGAGAATGAGCCAGCCATAGGACAGACAAGCGTAACCGATCTTGTGAGAACCAAACTGGAGGTAGTAAATGATGCCCTTACAAACGCAAGACAACCCGGACTTTTCGGAGCAGATGCCACAACAGGAAACGCCACCGATGTTACCGCGTCCTTACCGGATAACCAACTGGCGCAACCCATCCCCGGAGGAAATAGCCAGACTGGAACAATACCTGGCGGAAGTGAAGGCTTACCGGGACTGGTGGGCGCAGAAACTATTCCCACAGGCGCAACAGGAGTTGAGCCAGGTGCAACCGCCAGAATCAATCGAGGCGTAGAAGCACAGCAGGACTACAACGCAGGACAGCCAGTACCCATTGACCGGGCGCAGGATATTCAGGTGGTGCATGGTGAGGAATTGCCAGTGTCCCCTGAAGTTCAGGCGATACTCAATAAGGCGAATGGGTATAAGTTTGCCAATAAAGAGGCTGCGAATACCTATCTTCAATGGGTGCTTGATGGTGAGAAAGGCGCTCCCCCTGCCGGATTGAATAACAAAATCATCATTGACTTCATGGGCGACCTCGATGTATTGAGGGAGTATGCTGCACAGAAAGCAAGGGGAATTGAAATATCACAGGCTGTTCCCCAACCCGGCATCAACATTCAGAAGGTATTCCGCTTCAACCATGGCGATACCCCTGTTATTGCCAACGTGTACAAAGATGGGAAGTTGATCGCCTACCTCCCTGAAATGAAGTTGACCGATGCCAGGATAGACGACAGCAGCCGGATACTCGGACTTGACCCTCAATTCCCTGACCGCATTGTTTACGAGCAGGATGGCGTAATCAAGTCAGTGGATAGCAAGAAGCCTACTGTTGGGGATCAGGCACAGCTATTCCAGGAAGGTATCCGGGTTGAGAACGCTACCTGGACACAGGAAATGACAGACAATATGGCGCGGGCTACCATCCGTCAGGCAGAGAAAGAGGGAGATAGCGCCCTCTCTGATGCAATCCTGTATGAGCCAAACAAGGGTAATAAGATTGCCTTACTGGATGCAGCCCACAAGATAAATCCTCAATTGGCTGAGCGAGTTGCCAAACAGGTACGCAATCAGTTATTCCAGGATGCACAACCAGAACCACAATCCAACCCCAACGCGCCAATGGGTAGAGTTCCCCTGAATGGTACACCTGCAATCGAACCCTTCTCACGTGTGCTGGATGAAGTGAACAGCGAACAGATCAGACCAATGATGGATGACATCAGGAGCGAATACAAACGCCAACTAGCTGACAAGTCCTTTAAGTGGGAAGGTGTGGCAGACGCGGATAAGAAGGCTGTGCGGAAATACCTGGATAATGACGTGAGAAATGACCTATCCAGTGTGAAACGTGCTGCTGTTACTTATGGTGACACGATGCGGAATAATGCCATGTTGGATTACTCCAGGCGGTACGGATTCGATCAGGTACTTAACACGATATTCCCGTATCAATTCTGGTACACGCGCACGATGCTGAATTGGGCGAAGCGCATGGTGGATAAGCCCGCCTGGTTTGCAATGTACGCCAGGATGCAGAAGGCACAACAGAGAATGGAACGTGAGGGAATGCCAACCCGACTGAATGGCAAGGTAAGAATACCGATGGCATGGATGCCTGAATGGATGGGTGGCGGTTTATGGGTTGATCCGAGTTCAAAGATATTCCCATTTGAGCAGTTCGGACAACCCTTTGAGCAGTATGCAATGAACCGCAACCAGGTATTCAAACGCGCTGAACAGATCGTATCTGATATGAAAGAGGCTGAGTCCATTACCCCATCAGAAGCCAATGAAGCGATCAAGGCACAAAAAGGATCTGTGTGGGAGCGTGCAGTAGCCCAGGCTGAACAGGAACTGGATAAGAGCGCCAACCCTGCAAGTATGGCTGGAATGATGATGCAACCTGCGCTGTGGTGGCAGATACCGAAACAACTGGCAGCAGGAACGCCGGAGAAACTATCACCCCTGCCAATAACAAGGACTGGTCAGAGCATCCGTGACCTGGGAAGTGATACATTCCTTGAACCATTCACTAATTTTGTGGGTGATGCGCTGGCAGGTCCAGAAGAAACAATGCGTAAGGTTGCCGGATTATCTGAATTTGGTCAGTGGGGTGACTACTACCTTGACCGTACCCTGGCTGGCATGGCTTCTGATGGTGAAATTACTGCTGAAACTGCCCGTATTGCCATGATCCAACGCAACGGTGCAGCCTTTGAGGAAGCCAAACGCAGAGTAACCAATGAGCAGACACTACGAACCCCTGGCGCATCTGGCATTATGGCGCTGAAAGAGGGTGCAAACTTCGGTCAGACGCTTGCTGCCACGTTGACAGGTATGTTTGGCGGGTCGTTATTCTCCGAAGGTGAGCTGAAGATGCGCGGATTGAAGCCCATCTATGACAATGCCTGGAAGAAGTTTGAGGCTGGGGACGATGAAGCGATAACCAAGTTCTTCGAGGACTACCCGGAGTATTCCGCACGGCTGGCATTGTACGATAAACCAGAAGAAAGGTTGCATCAGTTCCTTGTGGATTCCATTTGGAAGAAATACATGGCGCTGGACGATGCCAATAAGACAGTAGTATCAAATGTGCTGGGTGACGACTTCCGCACCACGTTCCTGAACAAAGAAACCAGGGATTATGAGGCGGTTGACGATCAAACACTGGCTTACTGGTCACAAACCATCAAGAAAGCCGATATGCCAGCGCAGGTAGCCGACATCCAGGGACAACAGCCCAAGTATTTCGATGATCCCATGCTGCAAAAGGTGGCAGAGTACAAGGCGGAGAAAGACAAGTTGTTTCCTGGCATTGGAAAGTTTCAATCCATGTACTTTGACATTCCGGCAGGAGCGCAGCGCAAAGTATTCCTGAACCAATACCCGAACCTGGTGAAGTATTGGAACTGGAAGGACCAGTATGCCTTAAAACACCCGGAGATCGTGCCTTACTACGATGAATTGAAGCAAAGCAGCACCGGAGATGTGGCAAGCAGCGAACTCACCTCACCTCTCATCAGGCAACTACTTGAATATGGGACTGGTGGAAACTTGAGTGCGGGGGCTAAAGCAGAGCTAGAGCGGATTCGTAAATCGGTAGCAGCGGACATGAGCGAAGCAGACTTCTTAAAAATGGCATTGAGCCTGGTTCTCAACGGTTACTAAAGGATATGACTTATGAGTGATAAAGTGTTTTGGGAGTTGATTTGCAGAGGGATGTTGATGATTGTTCACGCGATCATACGCAAATACGATTTGAATATTCGTTTAGACAAAGGGCAGAGTTAAATCTGCCCTTTGTCTTTGACTCTCCATACCTTACAACGCCTTACCATACCGAGCCTAGCCAGACCGTACCGGACAGGAACTCACCTTATCTCACCGCGGCGGACCGCAACCTCATAATTTATCACGGGCATCCTTCATAAAGGGATGCCTGTTTTTATGACACTTTTTGCATAATGTTTTCAGATTTGACGGATGATTAGTACCACCCTGGTTCAACTCGAATACATGATGTATATTACACTTGTTCAGTTCAACAGACGCACCGCAATACTGACATAAACCCTTGTCGCGTTCATACACGAATTGACGAATGATACGCCATTGATTTTCGGGCATTCTCTTGAACCATTGATACTGTTTACCGCCTATGCAAAAAGTAACCATACCTGACCCTGCCTCGCCCCACCAGAACTAACGCTGCCTCGCAGTACCGTACAGTTCCACAACCACAAAGCAATTCCCATACCTCACCTTGCCAGACCGTTCCCGACCATGCAGCACCTTGCCGCGCCATGCATCGCCGCACAACGGCTCGAACGACCTCAACCACAAATACAAACTCTATGTCATACCTCGCCAAACCTCGCCATTCCAGACAGAACCATACACGACCGCGTCTCGCCTCTCCTAGTCTCAACCTCAAATTATTTCACCAATTCAAACTTGGTGACAATGAACCTACCAAACTTCGGGCGATAATCGCCAATTCCAACTGCCTTACCAGCTTGTAAAAGTACATCGCTGACGATCTCAAAAGGAACTTCATCATCCAAAACATTGATGGCAAATGACAATTCCCACCCTGCTTTGAATGTTGGGCGTAAACGAACCACGCGGGAACGGTTGATGATTACCGGGCGCATATCCAGGTAAAGAACCCTATCTGCATCACAATCAAGTTCTTCTGGAACTGGCACATTATGGGGAATGTCGATTGGGTCAATAACGATGTTAGCCTGGAAAAGGTCTTTATAGGTTTTGCCCCTTTTTCCTGTTACCTTGAAGCCGGTTGCACCTTTGACCATTGCACCTTCAATGTGGCACGAAGGCTGAACGATCATCCCATCTTTGACATAAAGATAATCGTGCCATTCCTGGGAATAATCAATCGCTCCGGTTGATTTCTTCCCGCCCTTTGATAGACTTCCAAAGTCAGGCATTGGGAAACGATGTTGCATGAGTGGTGCTATTCCTTTGATAGTGCAATTTATCTGATACATCTTGATTCCTTTCCTACCTTACAAAAGAGCCGTTGTCCTGCATTCGCCTTATCTGTCACAACAAGGAAGTTTATGCAAAACAACGGCTCTTTTGAGGCGAAATAAAAACTTCCCTTCTGTTGTGACAATACTATTATAACATACAATACTACTGTTGTAGTAGAGCGTGGTATAATTTAATGGTAATAACAATTGAATAGTAACAAGCCCCGTCAGTAGACCGCGCTTGCAGATTCCCAAGAGGAATTGCAGGCGCTTTTATTTACCAACCAAAGGAGATAGACATGGAACAAACAAACGCAGAATTTCAACTGGAGCAGGTTGGCACACCTGTTACCACGCCGAACCCGGTGGATTCAGTTGGAACAACGCCAGTAGTTCAACCAGATGCTGATGTGGTGGCTGCCGCAGAAGCGATTCGCAGAAAGAACCAAAGCGAATTAGACAAGGAAGCAGCTGGGATCGCCAGGGAATATAAGGAATGGAAAGCCAAAGGAAATTCTGGAACAGTCGAGCAGATGTTACAGCAGTCCCAGGTAATTCAACCCCCAATTCCACAACAAATTCAAGCCGGATCAGCGCAAGCCAACACTGGTCCTGGTGCTGGAGAAGTTACCGATCCTGTAATCCGCAAGGCGTTCAGCATCATGGAAACCGAAGGCGGTAAACGCCTGGAAGCCTCTGATCCTGAATTTGCCATCATCGACAGCAAAACGGACGACCCGGAATTATTTCTGGCAAGCGTCCACAAAGCAGCAGAGGCATACGCCAAGCGTACTGGAAACCTTTCAAATCCTGCCCGAATACCGACCCTGGCAGGTGGGGCTAGTCCGCACACGCCGAACTATGCCAACGTACCTGGCGTGGATATTTTAGAGGAATACAACAAGGCACATCCTCTATGAGCAAGGAGATTAGGAAATGACAACTTTACCTTTAATGCTTTCCGATTACGCATCTGAACCAAAACCCCTGGTAGCAGGTGTTGTGAATATTCTGCGTAAGGAAAGTAAGATCATGGACATTCTACCCTTCGTTGATGTTGGTGCGTTGAGCATCAAGGTCATCCGTGAAGGGAATATGCCAGCAATTTCATGGCGTAATATTGGCGCGGATCACGGTTCTGCGAAGGCAACCAAGCCTGACGAAGTTACCGAGAACGCATTTTCAATCGGTAATGAAGTGGACGTTGATAAAGTGTACGTGAAGGACAAGAGCGCACGGCTCTATGATCCCCGTACCTATCAACAGGCAATGGTTGTAAAAAGCATCGCCCGTAACTTCACCAATGCTTTCATCAATGGCGTTCCAGGCGATCAGAAAAACCCCGTTGGTTTGTGGCATCGCACCCTGAATGATCTGGCTTCAACACAGCGTATCAACGCCAATGTTGACATCAGCGCGGATAGCGGTGCTGTTGCAACTGCAACCCAAACCATGATTGACGCACTGGATGCCCTTCTGTATTCAGTGACCGACAACCTGGAAAGCACCGATAAGGTCTTTGTTGTGGGTAACGACACAACCCTACTGCGGATCAATTCACTGTTCCGCCAGTCCGGTTTGCTGTCAAGCAATCAGGATGCGTTGGGTCGTACCTTCATGTCATACAAGGGCGCAACCTTCATTGACGCTGGCTTGAAATATGACGAAGCCACCCGGATCATCACCAATGCGGAAAGCGGAACTGCCCTGACTGGTGGAGGCACAACATCCCTCTATGCGTTCAAAGTTGGCAAAGAGTTCCTCACTGGATGGCAGGAATACGGTCTGGAAGTTTCAGATTGGGTGCTGCAATCCAACCAGGTTACTTACAAACAGGTCATTGACTGGATGGTTGGCATCGCCGTATCTCATCCTCGCAGTGTTTCACGCCTGTATGGAATCACCGCTGCATAAGCGGAGTGAAGCCAAAGAGAAAGGATACTCAAAATGGCTATTGATAATGATCTCGTTTTACGCGATGGAACTGTGGCTCTGGAATCAACAGAAGCCACTCCAACAGCGGTTGACTTCGGCGGTCCAGACCTTGTACCCCTGACCTACGTTGTTGATATTCTGGAAGCCACTGATGGTACTGACGAAACCCTGGATGTTGTAATTCAGGGATCTGCGGATAACAGCACTTTTGTAGACATCTGCACCTTCCCGCAGATTACCGCACTCACCGCAAAAGCACAGTATATGCTTGAAGCGATCAGTG
>Ga0209416_1000426_pt1 | contig 43285 bp, 52 predicted proteins | sample RifGroF1_FD_184001 | JGI IMG/M metagenome (GOLD analysis project Ga0209416, IMG submission 184001) | Groundwater microbial communities from Rifle, Colorado, USA - Groundwater F1 (SPAdes) (version 2) | ecosystem: Environmental > Aquatic > Deep subsurface > Groundwater | place: Rifle, Colorado...
CTCTCGGATAGTAGTTGGGATATAAAATCTCTTAAATCTTCTTCACTAGCTTCTTTACCATCTATCATAAAATATTCTCCATCTTCCCAAGTAATTCTTTTCCTCCACTCCTCTTGCTTCTCTGGTTCTGAACTGGCATAGGTTGTAGTTGATTCTAAATGGGGAGTCCCAACTGTTTCTACATACCCACTTGTAGCTATCTCTTTGTAGTGATTACCGTCCTTATCGTTCCATTCTCTCACTTGTGATAATCCTTTTATCCCCTCTGTTTGCTTCTGGGATTGGTTAAATGCTTCTATGAGTTCATTAATCTTACATACCAACTTCTCAAAATCACCGACACCACTAATGACTGTTGCTAACTTCTCTATCTTATCCATTGTTATTACTTTGTTTAATGTTATCTAACTCTTTCTCAATATCATCTGCCAAAACATACTCCAATGTTACCCTATATCCGTGTTCCTCTCTCTTTATTTTATAGTTCGTTTTCTTCTCAAGGATTTTCTCTAGTACCTCTTTTTTTGATTCTCTTGTCCTCTCGGATAGTAGTTGGTCCAACTTGTCTAGTATGTTGTCTACAACCTCTTCTTCTACATAATTCCTTGTTTTTAGATATATTTCTACACTACCAGAAAGCATTTGTTCATTTCTTTTGAAGTCAGAGTATTTCTTCTGAGCTTTACCAATTTCATTTCTTAACTCCTCTCTCCACTCCTCTTGCTTCTCTGGTTCGTATTCAACGTATACATCTTTAATCACCTTTTCGGAACAGGGCTTTTCTGTAACTTCTAACTTGGGATATATTCTAACTTTTGTTGGACTTACTGTAATTTTGTATGGTTCAAGAGTCATATCTCTTACACCTCTAACACCACACCTTGTACAACTATTATTCAAATCAAAATCGTGTCCACACCCCTCTGGTTGCGTCTGGGATTTAACTTGTATTCTAGGTTTAGATAACTCCCCATTTAACACATCTATTATCTCGTTGAGTTTACTCCTAAACTCTTTTTGCACATTCCTAATATGCTCAAGCTCTTCCTCCGTACTAAAGAGGAATAAAGGTGTCCTGTTTTTTAACTTCTCTATCTTATCCATTGTTATTGTTTAAACTAAACTTAAATTAAACTACTCCTTAATAACTCAATAGTAGAGAGGTAGGGTTTGACCTACAGCATACTTTTCTCTGTCTCCAGATTTTCCTAGTAGCTTTTGGCTACTGAGATACTCTTAGGCTCCAGTGGTGTACCCACGAAGTCTGGAAAGACTAGTAATTCTATAAATACTCCAACCTTTCGGTCTCGTGCGTTATGCTTCTATAGATACATAACTCGTGTACACTTGGTAGTATTGCACATCATAGTTTACGGCTCACTGTCCGCTTCTCTCTACTATTCAATTATCAAAGAGCTAACAACCTGTATGAGATACTCTGGGTAGGGATTTGAACCCACGACGGGGTAGGTATTGTGTATCTGACCACACCTGCCCTGATTAGTCAGTCATGTCCTTACTGGTTAGGGATTCAGAATTAGACCACTCTTCCACCAAAGTACCTCATAGAATTTGCGAGTGATAGGGATTTGCACCCTATATGCCGACTCTCGCCGTAACGGCTCAGGGGACGAGAATGAACCCTATTGTCTACCTATTCCACCACACTCGCATAACCTAAAAGGGTAGCTTGTCTATCATATCCTGTGCCTCTTTGTCGTCACTGGCAAAGTAATGCGCTGAAAATATCCAAGCGTCCCTCTTAGTAACAAACTTCCTTTTTAATGTGCAACCGTTCTCTCTAATTTCGTCCCACACTCTTTTGGTCGGCTCAAAGTCTACCCAAACAAAGCGGACTTTACTCTCCCAACTACAATGACACGTTGGCTCACTCCCTTCTCCTATGTAGTCAGTGTAAAACACCTTGTGACACTTACTACAAAACCACTTCGCTACCATTACTCTATGATTTCAGCAGGAACATAACTAAATGTCCTGTCAAACAAGACCTTCCCCTTTGGATCTACGGTTCTCATTTGAACTGCTGCAATCTTTCTCTTTAACTTATTCAACCTCTCAGTTATCCCTGCTATGTCGTCGCCCTCGTATTCTATAGTCTCGTGGCTTCCGTCGTAGAAGGTCACTTGCAATATGGTTGTATTCATTAGATTAGATTAATTAAATTATTTAATAAGGAGCAGGAAGCCCCTTTCTGTAATACTTGTTCTCCATTTCCCTCTTGTATCTCTTTAGCTCTTTTATTTCAATAAACACTTCGTCTACCTTGTAGGTGTCGTACTCTTGCTCCCTACCTTTTAAATTATAAAACTCTATAATAACTCGCTTCGCGTCGTCGTAGTTCCAAGCTATGTACTCAGCTTCATACACCAAAGGAGGGGTTATAACCCCTTCTAACCAAAGACGATTAAACTCAGCGTTGTCTACTCCAATGTCTAGCCTTCGTAAAGTCGCCTTTATGTCCCTAGCGCTATAAAACCTATCCTGTAATACATTTTGTCTAGGAACTCCTCTATTCGTCATTCGTTTGTTCTATTGATCCTAATATTAATTGCTCTACATCTAAGTAAGACACATTCGTAAACTCAGATATAGTGTCGGTTAAAACCCACTTTCCACTCTCTAGTACAAATATACTCACCGACCTATCTCTTATATTGCACTCCAGTTTCACTGGTTTATTCACTCGCAACTCAATCTTCATAATAGCATTGGCTATCGCTTCATAGTATTTCACGGCAGTTTTTTACCAATTATATTTTAAGTCGTCTAAAATTACTTTAATCTCATGACTAGTTTCATCTAACCAACTCCACGCGTAACTCAATTGCTCTCCTTTAATAGGATATCTCTTTTGTGACTTCTTTGTCACGCACCTGGTTAAAGGGTCGTACTTAACATATACAATACGCCCCTCGTCCACTTTAATATCCATTAACCGATACAAGAACGCATACACATAGAGCTGTAGAGGATCTCCACTTCCCGTTTTGTAATCCACAATAACATTATCCTTCCTGCGGTCTGCTACAAAAGAGAAATCTAACCAGTCGTACAACTCTATGGTATGCTTATCCTCGTAAACACCACCCTCCCCAATACCCTCAAGGTCAAGCTTTTCCACCTCTATTATCTTATGAGCAGCAGTTCCCAACTCCATTTCTGGAGTCGTTGGAAGTCGCTTACCAAGTATCATAGCGATAGCTTCTTCCCTGTCGTAGTTAGCAAAGCTGTTTAGCTTACTATACGATAGTCTTAATCTTTGGTTGGCAGTGCTTCTTTTCATTACCAAGCTCCCTTCTTAGTTTCTTTCTTCTCACTCTTTTCCTCTACTGGAGCTACTCCACCTAACTCTTCTACTGTTGGAACACTTATTCCATTAGCTTCAAATGTTCCTACCCAATCTATGAATGGGTCACTTCCTTCTGGTTCTACTATTGAAGCTTCAAACTCAAAGTCTACAAGTTTGTTGAGATTAAGCTTTTCTGGAAGCTCACCTTTCTTTTGTGACATAATTGTTACGATTGCAAGTAGTGACATATATCTGCTGTAAGCAATATACTGGTTACCAGTTGCACTTGTCTTAACATAAAACTTCTTGTTCCAGTCCTTTGTGCGAAGTGTTCCTTGGGTCTTTTCCTTTAGAATTACCCCACCGTCCTTGTCTACCAAGGTTATTTCGTAAGGATAGTCTATTGTGAACGAACCAAAGTCTTCACTTTCTGTACACGCGTTAATATCAGAAACTTTAACAGTCTCTATCTTACCAAAGGAACTAGATGTACTAACTTCTGCTAATTTTGGGTCTAACATATCTTTTAATTACTTAATTTATTATTTACAAACACACTGTGTAACTGTAGGACTATTAATTGCCCCACATCTTGGACATAACCAACCAGTGCTAATTTGGTTAACTATCTCTCTGGCTTCTTCTACATTAAATTTAATTTGATCTTTTTCTTTCTCTAAGAAAGCCAATCCCCTAATAGAAATACCAACTCTCTTACCAGTTTTAACTAGGTAATTGGTGCTTACGAGCTTTCTTGCCCTGTCATAAACACTTGATGTACCATTAATAAAACTCTTAATCTCTCCTACTAATGGAGCTTTTGTATTCCTCTCTTGTAACTCATAAGTTGCATATATAATTTTTTTATCTAATGCGTCCATTTATTTAATCTATTTAATTTATTTAACTTCTTTTAAAACCTTGCCTATCTTAGGGTTTATTTTCTCTTCTACTTTTCCCCCTGCCATAAGCTCTTTGAGTAAGTCGTAAGTGACATCTTCAACATCACCACTAATACTTCTAAACCTAGACTTAGCATAAATCACTTCGTCTGGTGTAAACTGCGTAAGGTATTGAATGGTCTTTCCTTTAATAACCTTAGCATATCCGACAAGATCAACCATACCACAAGCAGTTGTTGGAAGACTCCTTCCACTTACACTTGGACGCTTAATTATCCTGTCTCCGTCCTTTCCTTCCTCTTCTGCGAATATAAAGAGAACATGTTGCTTCAAGTCTCTAAACCTTCTCATCATACTTTCAATATCTTTAATAAGAACGCCCCAGTCTCTTATTGTCATCTGGTCTCTAGCACCAAGTATCTCTTCACCACGCTTCTTCATTAGCTCCGTCACACTATCTATAATGACTGAGTCGTACTTGAGAGTCCCGTCTAAAAGTCCGTTGTAGACCTCTTTGACATCTTCCCACTTCTCTATCGTAATGAAATCTATGTCCTTACCCACAAGTGTATTAACACCAGCTTCTACATTTAAGTAAATCGGGTTTGGAAATGTTCCTGCAATAGTGGTCTTGCCTGTTCCAGGCGCACCATAAAGCAAAACATTGAGCTTTGGATTTGCTTCCAAAGTCTTTGTACTTTTAATCTCCATTATATTAATTATTATTAATTTATTTACCTAGCCGTTGCCACTAGTCTGCATAGATTATAACACGCGTTATCACCCATGTCTACATCTTTAAAATGTCGTCTATCAACTTATCAATTTCCTGCTTGTAGACTTCGTTTTTTTGCCTATACACTAGGTAAGCTACCTGCAAGAAATCTCTCGTTTTTCTATCCTCTATGTCGGGGTAGTCCTCATACATTTTGCCGTCTACATAGTAGGTCACTTTGTTGTTGGTCAAGTCCTTGTTGAGGGTCACATTTTCTACCCTGATATCGTATCCGTATGAGTTGTCTTCTACTTCTATGCTTACTTTTGCCATACTTTTAGTTTGTTGTCGTTTGTGTAAGTTAAATACTTGAGTGCCACTGCAGTTGTCACTGCTTGGGATATGTTGGTGTAGTGCCACGAGTCTGAGGCGTTGGAAAAGTACGAGACGACCTCGTTTCGGGTTGGTAGCTTTGTACCACACCGAATAACATACTCAAGCACCGCTTCGGGAGTTAGTTTTCTCTCCATTTTTGTTAGATATTAATTTAATTATTTCGTCTAAAATGACGAATGGAAGAACAGTCAATAAAAGAGTTAATATTGGAACTACTATACAAATTATGAATAAGTCGTATATCATACTATCGCCTTTCTAAACTTATTTAAGTCTATTGGATCGCCACTCGTGGGGTGGGTATTGTAAAACCTTTCTATTATCTCAAATGCCTCTTCTGGTGTTAATCCGTTAGTTTGAAGCATAAAATCTGTATCTCGCAAAGCATTGTCTCTATTTCCAACTGTATATTCACGATTTAATTTCTCTATTGCTTTCTGTTCCCAATAACCTATGTCTCGCACTTTGTATGTAGCTGTACGAGGCTGTGGGGGGGTGTAATCATATTCTTTCCAGTTAAGTGGCTCACCGTCTATAAAGAAGTGCTTCGCCCCTTGTGGAGAGGGGAAGAAACTCCTGACCATGTCTTTAGTAGAGTCGTCTACAACAGCACCAAGAGAATTGGCATAGTTAGAATAAATCCTGCTCCAATCTTCTGGACTGCCCTCAAACGCATACTTCAAAAGAATTATTACCCTAAATCGGTCTCTCTTCTCTGTCTTCTTACCAGATTTATCTATACTACTCTGATGACTCTTGGTCGTTATGATAAAACACTTCGTTTTAGTCTTCTCAAAATACTCTTTTGCTTTCTCAAGTGTCCAACTATTATCTATATCAAGCGCTAGTAATGTGCCACCACCTATTGCTTTTTCTTTCTTTCTATAACCAGTAGTCAGTTGTGGCATGTATTGATAATTCTTTGTTATTTGTGGTAAATCCTCCCATTTAATATCTATTTTGGAATAATTAACAACCTTTTTCATCTTATCTAAGTCTTCTTGCGCTGGTGCTACCATTAAATGTATTTGATCTTCGGTTGATTTTGTAAGAGGAAGTGCTTCTACGGAAACTTTGTTAGTGGTGTCATGAACAACAATATCGTAACCCCTCTCAATACCAAGTTGCTTTGTATCTTCAAGCAATTCTCTAAATTCGTTTCTTGAAGTTCGGTACTTAGTAAAACCAAGCTTTCTAATCTCTGTTTTAAGATGTTCACCTGGATTTTGTACCAAAAGGTCTAATAACTTCTCTTCTGGAAGCTTCTCGTTTTCCTGATCGTAAATAAATTGACTTGTCTTTTGTGAATAATACTCGGTAAAGTATATTGCCTCTTCTACATCTTGCTTTTCTATTACATTATGGTTGTTGATCCAAGCAAACTCCCCTGCAAGTCTTACCATTTTCCAACTTCGCCCTCTGTACTCACTGGCAACAGACTCTTGCTTATTAATTAAAGAGTCGTACATCAACTCTCCATAAAGACTGTAAACTTCTATTAAATCTTCTGCTTCTTCTGTATAAGAAAATGTCTTATTGGGTGCTGTTGTGTTGTACTTTCTCAAAATCTCGTTTTTAATTGAGTCTTGTAAGTTTCTTACTTCACTGTAATTTATTTTTCTCTTGGCTAATATGTCCTGAATGGTCTCTTCTTTTTCATCTACTACTGAATTTGTTGGATAATATATAAAACTCCTTCTACCCAACCCACCACCCACAAAACGCATAACCACCTCCTTGCCGTTCTCTCCACTTATCCACTTAGGAGAGGTATTGCCCATAAATACAACTGGAGTATCTTTAATCGTAAGTATTTGCTTACTGCTTCTAATTACTTTTCCACCAAACTCCCTAACATCAAACGCTTTCAAAAGCCCTGACATAAATGCCATTGGTACTTCACTATCAGCTTTTGAAATATAACTTCCAAACTCGCTCATCATACAAAACGCCACACCTCTCTGAAACAACTTAATAGAATTGCACTGACTAACCAAACCCTCTATCGTTCCACTATCAAAACTAAATAGAAAATCATTAGGAAGCCCTACCTTTAATACCTCATCTTTGTCTTTCCTACTCATATTTTCCCAATCCTCTTTCGTTATGTTGTCTAAAAAATTGTATGGCATTGCCTTAAACTCTTCTAAAAACTTCCTGTAATCACTCTTTAAATCCGTTAAAACCCCGTCTAACAACTCCTCTTGTGCTAGTGCAAGGGGCAAGTCTTTACCACTACTACTTGGCATTACCTTTATTGCATAAATGTTGGGATATACACTCGATCCACCCTTTAAACTCTGTATTTTTACCCTTTTACTACACGCTACCAAGGATAGAAGTACCACTGTGTCTAATAATAAACTGTCCTGAAGCGTCTTAGGGTGCTTTTTTATCATGTAACCTTCTAATATCTGTCTAACAAACCCATTGAGCTTTCCCATTTCCAAGCTGTCTCCACTTGGGAGGCAGTTCCCTATCTCTTTCCTACATTGTGCTATTAGCGTTTGTGTATTCATTGTCTAGGTTTTTCCTTATTAAAACAAAAGGGGGCATAGTGTATGTGACCTATGAGAGAAACAAAACAGCTATGCCCCCTTGTCTTTTAATAATTACTTTGTATTTTTGAAAGTGATTTTCTCTCATAGTTGTTAAAATATATACCCTCCTTTTTCACTTGTCAAGAATAATTTCATTTTGACCTTTATATTTGTAAAAATGAATGCAAAAATGAAGATTACCTATACTACATAAGGAAAATTTGAGTGTCTTGTTGCTTCATTTTTGCATTTTTGCATTTTTGCACACTTCCGTATATATATTATTCTACTTTTAGGGGTATTTATTAAAGAGTAAATAATGCAATAATGTAAATATGAATATTATAATATATTAATTATCTTTATTACATAAGGATAAAATGCACATCATTTCATTTTTGCACCATTTTTGCATTTCCCTTTTGCAATGTGTTTCCTACCCCCTTTTTGTGCTATCCTTTACTATGAACTCTCATGCTAAAGGCTATCGTAGGGAATACCAGTGTAAACTTAAACTCATTGAGCTTGGCTACCTTGTTGAACGAAAAAACTTCGCCCGTCATTGTGCCATTGACTTCTTTGGTCTCTTTGATCTTGTCGCTATTCGGGGTAATGAGTGTCTATGGGTGCAAGTGAAGTCCTCCCGTTATCCTGCCCGAAAGTCTGTTCGCGATATTCTTAAATGGAAAGAGGAGACTCATATTAGTCTCCCCTGTCAAGTCTGGTATAAAGAAAATCGTAAGCCGTGGGTTATACTCCAAGCTTAACCCTCTTCGCTATCTCCTTGAAATTGCTCTGCTCCACTCCCTTGGTTGTCGCTATCTTCCATTTGAGATACTCGCTTATCACTTGGTTTATCTTCTTCATTGGTCTGCTTAATAAAATTAGTTAACTCGCCGTCGCATATAATACACCTCGCCTCTGTGATGTCGCATACCCTCTCACAGCTCTCACAGATTATTACTGTGGGGCGATTGTCTATCATGTATATAAGCTTTTGTTGGTATATGCTACTCATAGCTCTTCTTCCCTTGTTTTTATCTCTTCAAGGATTTTTAACACCTCTTCGCCACTGATTACTACTGTTTTTCCCTCTGGATATGTCTCTCCATAGTCTATAAACATGTCCTCATTGTAAAATATTGTGAAAAACTCGTTGCCCTTGTCGTCTAAATAACTTCTGATTGTCCTTTGTGTGCTGTTTATCTCGGTTGTGTCACTTAAAATGTCTTCTATGTACTTGTTCATTTGATTAATTTATTAATTTATATACTCTCTATTAGTGGTGTTTCTCTCTCTAATAACCTTGTTGCTAATTCTGTTGCCTTGTTGCCAAACTGTATTACCTCTTTCCCTGTTGTTTCGTCTGTGAAAACTATGTTATATATATAGCCGTCGCTAGTATAATATACTTCTAAAGTGTACTCTGTCTCTCCTTGTTCATTGTCTAGTTGAATCTCTTGTATTGTTTGATAGTTATAACAAAGATTGTGGCTCTTTATGGCTTCAATAATCTTGTTTTGTATCTCTTTTTTATTCATTTTATTAATTTGTTAATTTATTGCGACATTTTAAAGTCTGATGTCGCCTAGACTTGTCCTTTATTCGGACTTGATACTTATTTCCCTGACTAGTTTCTTATCCTCTTCACTTACAAAACTGTAAGTTAAGATCGGCTCACTCTTTAGAGTTAACTCTTCATCTGCATCTCCCCAACTCTCGCCCTCTTTTATTTTGTACTTCGCCTCATAACATTTTAATTCCTTGTTTACTAAATCTATCGTGTATAAATATTCAATGTCTTCATGAACCCCTGTTGTTGGCTCGTATGCCCCTACTTTCCACTCCATGAAAGAGTATTTCTCTTCGTTTGGTTTGGTAATGTCGCCTGTGAACCCGTATTCAATAGCACCCTTGAGGATTAAAAACCCTGCTGACTGACTTACATTGTCTCTCAACTGGTCTTTGTACATGTTTACAAACTCTTTGAGACTCTCCATTGTTGTTTCTGGATAGCCGTCGCTGTGTCTGTAAAAATAGAGTTTGTCGCTCTTGTCCTCTATTATTATATTCGCTCTTGTACTCATAACTTTAATTTAATTAATTTAATTAGTTATGTAGTTAAGAATTAAACTACTTGCAAGGGATAAGCTTTTATCCCCTGCTAGTAACTTATGAGTTGAAATACACTTCTTCTAAAAACTCTATATCTTCTTCTGTTAAATCTCCATAAAAATTGTACTCGTTCTCTGTTCTTGTGTATTCTTCTCCACCTACTTCTATGGTGATATTTTTTGTTATTCCCATAATTGCACCTATTAAACTCTCATATCCCATGCCACTATCTAAACTCCCCGTTTTAATCCCCTCCATTATCTGTGCCTCTATCTCTTCTCTGGTGTTTCCCTCTAATACTTCTGAAGAGTAAGCACCTCTGCCACCTCCCCAACAATTACCATAGACATATCCCTTGGCAATATATTTTATTTTTTCTTTTGTTTTCATTTAATTAATTTGATTAATTTATTATTTAGCTCCTAAACTCTTTAATATACGAGGATACTCTCTCCCACTTACAGAAAAGATATATATGAGGTATTCCATTCTTTCATAATTAGAAAGTTTATAGAATAAACTCCTATGGTCTGATAAGTTTCCATTTATATAACTCCTGTACATTAAACTGAATTGGTCTTCCATTCTATTAATATGTTTAATTTATTTAATTTATAACCAATGCGACAAACTCGTGCCGTCTGGATAGGTTATTGACATTATTGTATTGTCTTTATCTATCTCTATATGTATATTCAAAGCTTTCTCTATCTCTTTAATACTATTTTCTTCTTCTAACATATCAAAGACTCGACTAGTAATATCATCGTTTACTGTTTCATCTCCATGCATAACTAAATGTATATCGTAGTCGCTTATGTCTTCGCCGTCTTCTACATCATAAAACAACTCATTGTTAATCTCTTCCCACGAGTCCCAACCACTGCACTCTGGATATTCATCACTAATCTCTTGCCAAACTTCACCACCCTTTTTGAAATGGTCTTTAACTTCTTGCTTGGTCTTTGCTGTTGGGTAGTCAACGAACAATTTTGTATTCATATTATTAATTTGATTAATTTAAAAATTAAAACTATCTGCGACACTTACAACTATCATGCTTACCAATAAGAACAGGAGTATTAAAATACTCTCTATTTTATTATAGGCCTTGGAAAACATCAGTTTTTTCTTTAGCCTTTCATAGCCTAGAAATGTTGTTGGCATAATGTTTTATTAAGATATTAATTTATATATTAAAGAATTATAACACTTGTTATATTAGAATACAAGTATTTATTCTTGTTTGAAAATAGCTTAATATAGAGATATATGGAAACAACAGCAAAAAGATTAAAGAAAAAGAAATATCTTACGATCGCGAAAAAAGTCATTGAGGGTAGTACAGTTAAAAAAGCTATGTTGGAGGCTGGGTATAGCAAAGGTGTTGCTAAAAGACCAACTGAAGTTATACACAATAGGACATTCAAGGAGATACTAGACGAATTATTGCCTGAAGAATATGTTATTGGAGAACATAGAAAACTCTATAATGAGCATAGGCAGTTGAAACAGGTGCGACTAGATACAATAGACGATGATATTATCAATAAGAATATAGAGGGGTTAGAAAATGTGCAAGTCCTAAAAAACGAAAAAGACGGCTATACTACACTATTAATTAATGAAGTAGACAAAGAGGCTAGGAGAAATGCTGTTGAAATGGCATATAAGTTAAGGGGTTCATTCTCTCCTATTAAACTAGAAGTTAAACGAACATACGAGGACTTAACAGACAAGGAGATACTAGAGCTAATGAAGGGATAGGAGGGGAGACTCCATATAAGACTAATTATACTCGGTCTCCCTACATACTAGATACATTGATACAGAGGGCTTTCTTATACATAGGGGTGTATATGAGAGGGGGGTGTGCATACTATAAGACATTAAAACAAACAATTCCCCACAAAAAAGGGGGACGACCACCCGATCTAAAGTAATATAGTTACCGCTCCGACGACGAAAAGAAAAAGTGAAAGGGTGAACAAATAAATTGAACACATAAACCATGCAAATACCAGAACAACTGCGTAAAGAGTTACTTTACCGTGCTAACTACGAGAAATACAGGTACTACAAGCCGATAGGGAAGGTAGAAAATTTTTTAGAAAAATTATTATCGGGCAATTACATGGTTGGTGCGCTTCTTGCCGCGAACGGAATAGGAAAGAGTACGGCCATGGTGAACACGATAGCTCATTTATGTTATCCGTGTGGCAACAAGTATTTTCAACAGCCTTTAATGACCAAGTGGGAGTATCCAAAAAGGGGGAGGATAGTAAGTGACGCGACAACGATTAAGGAGACGATAGTTCCCGCACTCATGAATTGGTTTCCCGTCAACAGGTACATGACGCTTAACAGGGGGAAGAATTATCCCGCTAGTTGGACGACGGACACAGGTTGGGAGTTTGATTTAATGACCTACGACCAAGACCCGAAGGAGTTTGAGAGTGCGACGCTTGGTTTTGTCCTCTTCGACGAGCCTCCACCAGAGAGTATTTACAAAGCAAGTATTGCAAGACTTAGAAAAGGTGGTATCTGTGGCATATTCGCGACTCCACTAATGGGTTCTGCTTGGTTATACGACGAGATAGTAGCGAATCCCAATGCGGAGAGCAACTACCGCTTCTTTATGGAAGCCGAAGTAGAGGACGCTTGTAAGATACATGGTGTTAGGGGTTTTTTAGATCATGATATTATCACTAAAATGGTAGCGCAGTATAAGGACGAGGACATGGTAAGTCGTGTTTTTGGTAAGTTTCAGCACTTGGTAGGGCTTATCTTTAAGGAGTTTAACCGAGATGTTCATGTGCTTAAGCCCTTTGAGTTAAACAGAGACGACTATTGTGTATATGTTAGTTGGGACACACACCCGAGAGAGCCAGAAGCGATTGTGTGGGTAGCAGTGGACAGGAAGGGCAGATGTATTGTTGTGGACGAATTGTGGACAGACGCCCCTACTCAAGAGCTTGTAGCGCGTGTGAAAGACATTGACAGTAAGTACAGGATAGTCAAGCGACTAATAGACCCGAGTGCGTTTATAGAGGATAAGAGGACAGGTGACAGTTTTGCAAACTTGTTATCAAGAGAATACGGTCTCAATTTTGAGGCGGGGAGTAAAAGGAGAGCGGACGCAGTGCGCCAGTTGCAAGACGCGTTTCACTATGAGATTAGTGCTGGAGAAATGCCAATTAAGCCCATGTTACTCATTAGTCAAGTGTGCGAAAGGTTCATTTGGGAGTTGCAGCATTGGCAGTGGCAGGAGTACACGGGTAAAACGGCAGACAAGCGTGGTGCAAATCCTAGGCCTGAGGACAAAAACGATCACTTTATTGAAGCAGTTGGTAGGATATTGCTTGAGGGGGCGCATTTTGTGGAGAGGACAAGGGATAATGAGGACAGCAGCTTTGTAGACGACATCAACAACGACCCATTTAATTAGTATATAATATAGTTATGGACAAACCTATAAGTAAAGTTGCTGTGGTTCTTACACCTCAAGAGGCGGTGGTTATTGCTAAGTTGAGGGAGTTTGACTTCGGGGAGATAGTGATTAAGAAGAAAAACGGAGAGCCATACCAGATAATAGTGTCTAAATCTACTATCGTAACATACGACGAGGGGTTGGACTTAAAGGACGGACTTGCGATACCAAGGGGTAACATACTTGAAAATAAAGAATTAGTATCACTAGACGACATAGCTAAATTATTTATCAAAAGTAATGGAAGACAGACTCCTGGTTAAACAGATACAGAAAGAGTACAAACAGTCGCGGGATTGGATATTACCTTTCTACCAAAAGAGTTACAAAAACCTCAAGTTATATTTAAACGAAAAGCGAGACGACGACAAAGTTGGAGACCCTCTGCTTTATACAGTCATGAACACGATACACGCGAGTATGTACAGTGACATACCAGCTATTAAGTGGAGAGGAAGAACGATTGACGACATTAATACTGAATACGGACTCAATTTGCTAGTGGACTATGATTACGACGAAATGCATAAGGACGAATTAGACTTAGACTGGTTGTGGGACGCATGTTTTTTTGGTTATGGAATAGTAGAAATGACATACTTTGACCGAAAGAGAAAGTGTCCGAATCCAAGACTAGTAGACCCTTTTAGTTTTCTATACGACCCTGAGACGAGTAGTTCGCTAGACTCTGCAAGATTTTGTGGAGAGGAACTACTCATTAGTAGGCAGACCATGAAAGACGCGGGAGTGTATGAGTTTGACGACAAGATAGAGGTTGGTAGTAGTTTTAATGATTTACCACGACTTGCAAGTCAAGCAAGGACTGAAAGTCAGGGAAAGAGCGATTCACAAGAGATGTTAGGAGAAGTTAAAAGTGATAACGACCTTATCAGATTAGTTGAGTGGCGTACTTGGTACAAGGGGAAAAGAATAATTGCAACACTTGCTAACGACATGACTAGACTTGTAAGAAAGACCGAGCTTCCATTCCAAGACACTTGGGGTTTTGTTGAAAAGAAAATCAGTAGGACATCACATCAGTTTAAGGGAGCGAGTATTCCAGACATGGTAGGTGACAAGCAGAGGATGAGAAGTGAGATAATTAACTTGGCTGCGACTATAGTAAAGGGACAACAGTACCCCCACTATATTTATAACAACAACCTAATTAGAAACAGAGCTGATCTTGCTTTTGGTTTCAACAAGTTCACTGGTGTTCCAGGAAACCCAAGAGACGTAGTCGTTCCAATGAACCAGTACACACCAAACGTCCAATTTACCAACTATATACTCCAATACCTAGACGCAGCAGCGCAAAGAGCAACAGCAAGTGCAGAAATGCAACAGGGTGTTTTAGCTGGTCAAGAAAGGACTTTGGGTGAGTTAAACTTGGTAGCACAGAAAGCGGACACAAGATACAACTTAATGATGAAAAACTTACTCATTGGTGAGAAAAGGTTCTGGCAAATGTGGTTGGCTATGTACAAAAAGCATTTTAAAGGTGGTTTAGACGAGAAAGTAATAAGACTAACGGGGGATTTGGACACACAGTTTAAGACACTTACTAGAAAAGATATTATAGCGGATAGTAAGGTAGATCCTGATGTAGAAGTTCTTTCAACAGTCATAGAAGAAGCAAAGAGGAGTAAGGAGTTGAGTAAATACATTCAACTTATGAACGCGGTAGCCGAAAGTCCTGACGCAGACAGACGAGTTTTGGTTAAACAGTTTGCACAAACAGCAGGAATGAGCGAGAATGAAATAGACGCAGTGTTCCCACCAACGATTGACGAATTAACAGCAGAGCTTCAGAACATAGAGTTTGAAAACGGTAAGTCTCCAGAGGTATTGGCTTCAGACAATCACATTGTACACATGAGAATACACAGAAAAGCGGCTGCTTCGCCTTATAGAAACGTTCACATGGCAACACATTTGAGAGCTATGGTTTCCATGAAGCAAAATCCAGGATTAGATCCTAATGCTATGCAGGAAAATCAAGGACTTCAAGCAGGAGAACCAGGAGCGCTTGGTGGTGTTGGTTTCCAACCAGAGAGAGCGGCTGGTAAACAGGCGGACGGAATGACTCCTGCACAAAATGCTAAATTAGATAACAATAAAAAGTATGGCTTCAATGGGTGATATTGAAAAATCTTTGAAAAAAGAAGAAGTAGTAGACTTTGAAACAGTTGAAATGGAGGGGTTGGAAAAGGACATTATGTCTCTTGAGCATACTCCTGGCTGGAAGGGTGTTTTAAAGGAGCTTCAGTCCCAAGTAGACTCACTTGAGAGTCAAATTTTTGATATAGACAACGGACTTAAGGACGAAGAGAGAATGGATAAGTTGAAAAGAAGGTTCTATTTGGTAGAATTGATTAACCTCCCAAAGACTAAAAGGGAGTTGTTTACGACTCGTAAAGGGGGAAATACCTCCAATGAGGAACTTTAATTTATTATGGTAAAACCATGGACGACGAAGAGAACAAAGTAGCAGAAGACGAGGGAGTTTCCCTTTTTGAAGAAGCTATGGGGGAAGATTCTACTCAGGTAGAGGACACCCAAGGTGTAGAGGACGACTCTACAAAAATATTTAAGAAGAGTGTGGACGAGGTTAAGGGTACACTAGAAACCTTTAAGAGAGAGCAGAGAGTAAACGAGTTTATAAACGACCCTGCTAACTCTGATTACAAACAATACGCGACTAAAATTCGTGAATTAGCGTTAAAACCAGAGGTGAAAAACTTAACAGTAAGTGCTATTGCCAACATGGTTGTTCCTAAAGACTACTGGGTCAAAAAGGGCGCAGAATTGGCAAAACAAGCAGACCAGGAGAGTAAAGAAAGTATTAATGGAGGTAATTCAACAAGGTCGGGTATCACTGATTCGGACGATTCAGGGTTACCAGACCCAAGTACACTTAGTAAGGACGATTTTGAGAAACAGGCATGGAACATAGCGAGGGGTGTACGACCCTAGTAAATATGCTATTATAGTTTATAGGGAAGTACCCAGACTAAAATGTTACGATTATATCGTGACACGAGGTCTGGGTATTTTTTTAGTTAAATTTTTATTTACATGAAATAATGGAAACTATATCCACGATTTCACATGCAGTTAACAACTGGTATGACCGAATGTTACTTGAGAGGTTAACACCCCTTCTAGTACATGACAGGTTTGCTCAGATAAGAGACATTCCTAGGAATCAGACCAATGTTGTTAAGTTTAGACGCTATAATTCTTTAGCTGCTAACACAGTTGCATTGACCGAAGGTGAGACACCAGTAGGTACTTCTCTAAGTATCACTGACGTATCAGCAACGGTGCTTCAGTACGGAGATTACGTAACAATCTCAGACTATCTTCAATTAACGACACTAGATCCAATTCTTTTGGAGACAGCAGCCGTTCTTGGAGAACAGGCAGGATTATCTTTGGACATTATAACCAGAGATGTATTAAATGCAGGTACAGTAGTCGCATTCTCAGGTAGTAGCAATACTCAAAGAGACGGTGTTGCAGCAGGAGATGTTGTAGCATACGGGGATTTAGACACAGCAATCTTGACCTTAAAGACTGCTAATGTCAAAAAGATAATGGGAATGGTAAGACCTGACGCAGGTTACGAGACCAGACCAATCAACGCCGCATATGTAGGAATAACACACCCAGCAATCGCTGCAAAGATTAAGTCATTTACTTCAAATGGATTCGTTCCAGTAGAGAAGTATGCAAATCAAGCAGACATAATGCCAGGTGAGTTTGGTGCTTACAATGAAATCAGATTCATTGAGACTTCAAACGCAAAGGTATTCACAGGCGAGGGAACAGGAAGTATTGATGTTTACTCAATCCTTATAATGGGAGCTAACGCTTACGGTGTAACCAGAATTTCTGGAGAAGCTTTAAGAAATATTGTTAAACCATTAGGAAGTGCAGGAACAGCAGACCCTCTTGACCAGAGAGCAACAAGTGGTTGGAAAGCAACCAAAGTCGCTAAGATTCTTGACCAGAGTTGTCTATATAGAATTGAATGTGCAAAAGTTTAAGACTTTTTAATCTTAACGAGTGGCTACCGTAAGTAGCCAAATTTAGGGTTATAGGTATACCATTGGGTTATAATACCCCGAAAACTAATTTTAGATTACAAAGATATGTCATATTCCATGAGTGCAGTATTGCACAATGCGAACCTTAAAGAGGTAATGAACGACATCATTGGTATAGTAAACGATCAGGGAGGACAATCAGTAATGTCTTCTCCAGTTTTAGCCATTGGTTCAAGTTCAAAAGCCAAGGTTCTAAACAGTGCATTTACGGTGGTTAGAGACGGAGTTGTAAGTACGATTGCAAGTGCTGAAACGGCATTTACAGCAACGACTCACGACTTGGCAGCACTAACTGGTGCGGTATACCTTATATATCTTGACGCAAACAATGCTATCAAAATATCAAAGGGAACAGCTACAACGGGTGGTACTGGTGCAACATGTCCAGCAACTCCAACAGGTGGCTTAAAAATCGGAGAAGTTAAAATAGTTTGTGCAAACGCAGCAACCTTTACTGGTGCTACGACTGAGTTAGACGCGGCAGACTTAACAGTAACTTACACAAACAAAACTGATGTTGTAAACACGATTGCAAATTATTCTGCAAAGCATTGGTTACATCACCAGAATTTAGAGGCTTTATTAACAGCAATTTTTAGTGCTTTGAGAAATAGTGGAGACAAAGTATTGCTTTCCAAACCAGGACTTGCAATAGGTACAGTAAGTGCGGCAAAGATAAAACATGCAACATTCTATGTTTCTTTAGACGGTGTAATAACCGCTATACCAGGAGCAGAGGTTGCACTAACGGCAACGGCTCACGACTTAGTAGACGGAACTGGAGCAGTTTACAATGTTTATCTTGACGGTACGACTGTTACCATTCTTAAGGGAACAGCAACAGCAGGAGGAACGGGAGCAGTATGTCCAGCTACACCAAGTGGGAAATTAAAGCTTGGTGAATTAAAAGTTGTAACATCAGGTGCAGCGTTTGTAGGAGCAACTACAGAATTAAGTGCAGCAACAGTTACAGACACTTACACAGATGTAACAGATGTTAACGGAAGTATCAACATGAGTAGTTACTACTCACAAAACTATGAGTATAGTAAGGAGTTTAAAGCTTTACTAGACGACTTAGAGGCAGTAATGGATAGTAGTATTAACAGTAAGTTAATGAGCAATCCAACTCTTGTTATTGGTTCTTCTTCAAAAGCAAAGGTAAAAAACAGTGCATTTAATGTAATGAGAAGTGGGACTATTTCAACAGTCGCTTCAACGGAAACTGTATTTACGGCAACGGATCATGATATAGCAGACGGAAGTGAAGCTATATTCAATGTTTACCTAAGCGCAACGAATGTAATAACCCTTCTTAAGGGAGACGACGCTGCAGTAGGAAGTGCAGTATGTCCAGACACCCCAGCAAATGGGTTTAAGATAGGAGAAGTAAAAATATCAGCTGACGGAGCAATCTTTAATGCTTCAACAGACGACCTAGACGCAAGTCATTTAACGGTCACTTATTCAAACAAGACTGATGTAGTAGAATTAATAGCTTAATAGGTTAAGTTACATAAAGGGAGGGGAGTTTGAAACCCTCCCTTTTTTGCTATAATTAAGTGTAGTTAAATTTATATTTATCCAAAATGGGAAAAACTCCAGACAGGATTACTGCTGATAATGTGAAAAACATGGCAGGGGATTTTCTTACAAAAAAGCTTAGCAAGGAAGAGATAGAGCTTCCTTACGAGTGTCCAATTTGTAAGAAGAGATTTAAGTCTATTCAAGGCAAGAATGGACACATGACTACTCACAAGGTAGAGACTATAGATAGCGAAGTAGCAGATGTTGCTATGGGTAGCGACGAAGACCCTACGCTATGGATTAAGAAGTTTGTTAAGGGAGCTATTGTTAACGACGAGCTTATTAAGCAATTAGCGGCAGAAGAGCAGGTAACTTTTGTAATACCAGAAGACCCCTACGATAACAACTTGTTATTCCTTTTGGGTTTGAATGGTCAGTTATTTGAGTATCCTGTTGGTCAATATGTGGTATTACCAAGAAGTATTGTTAATCAAATCAAGAATACTTACAAAGAAACTGAATTAGCTAAAAGAAGAAATCTAGTTGAAAGAAACAAAGATGTTGAAAGAGCTTTGTCTTAATTTAATAAAATAATAACATGATTCCAGCAGAATTTAAGAGTCGCTTCCACGACAGGTGTAGGACTAATGACACTATTTTTACAGACGCGAAACTAACAATACTAGCCAGAGAGAAACAAATAGAACTAGCTAAAGCGATAGAATCTGTAGACGAAGATTTTTTTCAATCATTTGAAACAACGACCTTAAAAGCTACTGGTTCAACTGCAGATCAAAGAGAGTACCCTTTACCAGAGGATTCACTTAATAAAATGAAATTGGTAGAAGCCAAGCTGGACGGTACTAACTGGATAAGACTTCATGAGTTTGATTTAAACCTATATAGCAAGACTACTGACGAAGCTACTATACTTGAAGAGTTTAGTAACGAGGAGGGTAGTGCGTTTTACGACATAGGTAGAAATTCGTTGTTCCTTTACTCTGGTGCAATAGCAAGTAGTGTCCCTGCTGGTTTACACTGGATTGGTTATTCACTGCCCTATAAGGTAAGTGATTGGACGGGTACGACTGATTTATCAGCGCCAACGACCAATCTTTCTGGTATTCCTATTTCATTCCACGGACTTTGGTTAGACGCTTGTGTAATAGACTGGAAGCAAAGTCATGATAAACCAGTAGCGTTAACAGAGGGAGAGCAAATGTATAATTACAATTTACAACAGCAACTTTTGTATGCCAAGGAGTTAAATAGAGACAGGGCAAACTTAATACCAATGCCAGAAAGTGTTACAGATAACGGTTTCAATTTATAATTTTAAGAAAAACTTAAATGGAATATTCAAAAAAGATTTTAGATACATATACGGATAAGCTTATTAACGAGAGGTTCTCAACAGAGATAGCTATCTTGGTTAATGAAAAGCATTTAGAAGAAGTAGAGTCAGAAAAGAAAGCTGTTACTAAAAGACTTAAAAGGCTTATGGCTAATTTAGAAGGACTTGAAATACAAAAGAAAGCTGGTATTAAGGATAGAGAGTTGAGGGAGCAGAATAAAACTATGATTTCTGTTCTATCTGGTGATGTAGATAAGAGAAGACAGATGTTAGCAGACTTGGAAGGCAAGAAGAAACAGGTAGAAAGGAACTTAGAGCTTTATAAAGATTACATAGAAACGATTGACCTTAGTATAGAAATAGCCAAAGATAAGGTTTCTGTATAAGGTATAATTAAATATATAACTTAATTAGTTTTTATAATGAAAGACGGACTAGGCATTCGTGGTGTAGTAACAAGACGACTTTATGACAAAGACGGCAATCCTATTAAGATGTTTAAGGACAACGTTGTTTGGAGATTTTTAAAGAAGTCTTTTAATTTAGATTTGCAAATTCCTTTTATTACTGGTATTTGGACAAAAGAACCAATCAGGCATAACGAAATAGTACCAGCAGCCTTAGCAAATGTTGCAGGTTTATTATGTGGTGCAGAAATTACTCCATTTAAGTATTTAGGAATAGGTATTGGTACAGCTTCAGTTGCAGGTCTTGGTAGTGAAATAGTAACAGGTGGTGGTGAGAGAGTAGAAGCAACGGCTTCTTTGGTAACAACAACGATAACAGACGATACGGCACAACTAATCCATGAGTGGACATTTTTAGACACCTTTGCAATTACAGAGGAAGGGGTTTTCAATGCGGTTGCTGCTGGAGATATGTTAGCATATCAAAACTTTGCAGCAGTAAATGTTGTAAGTGGTAATAAATATGAAGTAACACACCAGTTTGTTATGCAAATACCTGTCTAATTTTTTAGGTATTCATAAATGAATGTTCTTGATCCAGTAGAGAATCTTTTAGTATCAGTAATAGCAGTTGCCCCAAGTCCAGCAGTTTCAGGAACTACTTTCACTGTAGCAACAGGACACGGCGCACTTTTTCCAGACCCCGCAACAGACGGAGCATACAATCTTGTCATATATCCAACGGGTATAGCAACAACGAGATTTAATTCAACCATAGTTCGCGTAACAGGTAGGACAGGAGACGTGTTTACAGTAACCAGAGATGTTGAGGGGAGTAATACAAGAGAGATTTTAGAGGGAGATGAAGTCGCTATGAATATAACGGCTAAGATGATGACTGATATTGACGCGGCTTTAGCAACAATACCAACAGATGTTTCAGAGTTGGCAGATAGTACAGGAGTAATTCCAACAGATGTTTCCAATTTAACTGATTCGTCAGATTTGATTAAGGAAGATGTTAGTGAGTTAACAGATACGACCAGTTTGATTAGTGGGAAAATTAGTAAAGCACCAAATGTAACTACAATAGATGACACTGGAATAGCAGACGGAGAGATAGCGGTTTTTGATTTAACGAACAAAGCCATTGAAACAAGTAATGTAACGATAGCAACAACGGTTGGAGCTGACGACAGTACAGTACCAACAAGTGCTGCAGTTGCTACATTAGTTAATTCAAAGTTGTTTACATGGATAGGAGATTGGTCTTCACCAACGGCGTTTGCTTTATACGACGCAGTTCAAAATAAGGGTAGTAGTTATGTGTGTAAATCAGCACACACTTCAGGAGCTTCTACAGAGCCAGGAGTAGGTGCAAGTTGGACAACTGTATGGGATTTATTTGTAGAAGGTATAGGTGGTAATAGTTTACAAACAGACTGTAGTGGTGGAACTTCTGATACTTACGGAGCATTGAGTGGCTTGGTCAATAGTTCAAACACAGTTTATACAGTTAGTCTTGGGAGTTATGTAAGTGGCTCTTTGAGAGTATATCTAAACGGACAATTACAAACACAGGGAAGTGGTGAGGACTGGTCAGAAACAACACCAGCTTCTGGTACATTTACCTTTGCAACAGCTCCAACAACAGGAGATATTATAATAGCAGTTTATCAATTCACAACGGGCTCAACAGGTAATGCTGATACGCTAGATGGATTACATGGGGCAAGTTATGCAACAATAACTGGAACAGAGACATTAACTAATAAGACCTTAACAAGTCCTAAGTTAAATGAAGATGTTGCCTTAACCTCTACAAGTGCAGAGTTAAATGCTTTAGATGGACAGACTGGGGCTTGGGTTTCTTATACTCCAACCTTTGCAAATATAACACTTGGGAACGGAAGTGTTGATGGGGATTATATTCAAATAGGCAAACTGGTGTTCTTTAAGGCGAAAGTAACTCTTGGGTCTACGAGTTCTATAACAAATAGCCCAACCGTAAGCTTACCAGTAACAGCCTCTAGCTTTTATGCTACTTTTTCTGGGTCTATTGGTACTTGTGATTTAGTAGACACTGGGGTTAAAGACTACATAGGTGGGCTTAGGTTAAACTCTACTACGGTTGCAGGTCTATTGATACTTGGTTCAAGTGGGCTTACTACTGCAATATCCTCCACAGTTCCCTTTACTTGGGCTACTGGAGACCAATTATTAGCACAGGGATTTTACGAAGCAGCTTAACTTTTAACTAAACAACAATGGGACAAACTTTAATAGCGAACAGACAAATAAGTGGAGGTTTAGATGGTTGGATACCAGCAGAACAGACTTGGACTTATGCTAGTGCTACTACAATAACAGTTCCTTCTGGTGCTGCAAGTAAGTATCAAAAGGGAGATAAGATTAAGCTAACACAAACAACAGTTAAGTATTTTTACATAGTAAGTGTAGCAGATACAGTTTTAACAGTAACGGGTGGTAGTGATTACACAGTGGCAGATGCAGCAATTACACTTCCGTACTTTAGTAAGATAGAAAATCCTCAAGGGTTTCCACATTGGTTTAATTACACAGCTACAATAGGTGGGTTCTCCTCTGCACCAACTATGATAACAAAGTTCAAATTAAGTGCCACTTCATGTGTTTTAAACTTGGCTTCAACAACAAATGGTACTAGTAATGCCACCACATATACAGTTTCCCTTCCTATTACAGCTAAAACGCAAACAAACTATAGCTGGAGGGCATGGGCACTTGTAACAGATAATGGTACTGGGGCTAATGGTTCTCTTTATATTGGTAGTGGGGGAGGGAGTCTCTCCTTTTACAAAGATTCACTTGGTTCGTTTACTAGCAGTGGACTCAAGTCAGGAAACGGACAGGTTATTTACGAGATTTAACCTGTGCATACCTTTAACTTAACTAGGAATACAAATGGCAGTAGTAACGATAGATAGCTATAGTGAAAGTAATAGTAATAATAGTTATGATGTAACAGAAACTAGCCATTATGTAGGTCAGTCATTTAGTGTATCAAGAAGTTGGTTACTTCATAGTTGTAAGTTTTACCTTTGTAGAGATAGTACAAGTGTAGTTGAAGATACTGTTGCTTTAGTAACCCCACATCAAGGTGTTTATGGGACAAGTTCAACTGTAAGTGGTGGGGAATTAGCTACTTCAGACACCGTAAGTGCAAGTGGGTTTGGACTCTTAACCTTTGGACTTGTTACTTACAACTTTACTGGTAATCAAAAAATTCGCCTTGTACCAAATACTAAATATTGTTTAGTCTCATATCGTTATAGTGGTGCTGATAATGTATTTGTAGGGCTTGATACGGCATCTCCAACTCATGATGGAAACGAATTTGTAGTTGGAACTCCAAATGCTAATAAAGATGCTATCTTTTATGTGTATGGAGAAGAAACAGTAGCAGAACTAACTACTCAGAATTGCTCTTCTGTAACCTCTAATTCAGCTGTTGGTAATGGTACTATTACTATTGCAGGTGGTGTAGATGTTACAAGGAGGGGGTTTTGTTATAAAACAGGAACAACAGGCGACCCAACAGTAAGTGATTCAGTTGTATATGACGATGGTACATTTGTGGAAGGTACTTATACAAAATCTATAACAGGATTAAGTGGGGGAACAAACTATAGAGTAAGGGCATATTGTATTAACAGTATAGGAACAAGTTATGGCTCCACAGTACAGCTTACTACGAGTGCTGCATTTGCACCAACTGTAACAACTACAACCACAAGCAGGCTTGGAAAAACAGTGGTTAGTTTTGGGGGGAATGTAACAGATGCAGGAGACACTGCTGTAACTGATAGGGGTATTTACTGGGGAACTAGTGAGTTTAGTCAATCAAATAAGATAGTTTCAACCAGTGGGAGTGGTGCATATTCTATTGTAATAACAGGATTAACTGCCGACACAACTTATTATTACAAGGCGTATGCAACAAATAGTGTTGGTACAAGTTACGGTGATGTGATAATGTTTAAGACGGGAGGGGATACGCCTACTGCAGGGGTAGGTTACCCACTGCCACCAAGTAATTTAACTTAATTATTTAAAAAAGATGAAGGTAAAACCTAGTCAAGAGATACTGTTTTATGACGGGAATCCACTCAAAGACTCCGAGGGTAAAGTAATTTTACTCAAAGATTTAGTTGTTAACTCGGTCAATTCTGTGGACAAAGAAGAAGGAGGAGACGACAAAGTAAAAGCATTTGAAATTAGTTTGAAAATGTACTCCTCACAAGAGGTAGAATTAACTATAGAAGAAAGAAGTTATATTTTGAAGAAAGCGGAGAAAACTCTAGTACCAATCGCTTATGGAAGACTCAAACAAATACTAGAACAATAATTTAACATGAGAAACCATGTCTGGAATTGGAAGTATACAATACGCAAGTGTCCAATATGCACAGCCTCAAAGAGGTTCTTTTTCTAGGTACAAGTTCTTTCAAGAAATACTTCAAATACAAGACACGGCTTCGTTTAAAACTAGTAAACTATTTTCAGACATCTTACAAATTAGCGATCTAATGAGTTATCTTAAGAGTGCTTTTGCTACCTTTGTGGACAACATTTCACTTGAAGAACTTCCTTTTAGGGTGTCTGTTAAAAAGGCGTTTACAGAAACACTAAACATTGTAGACAGTGTAGTCTCTCTTATTACTGGTTATTTATTTGTAGACGCAATTAGTATTGCGGAAAACTATTCTTCAAAAACCAGTAAGGCTTTTAGAGACGCACTTACTTTTACAGAGTGTATGCTTAGAAAGTTAGACGGTTTTTACGTACTTTGGAAAAAGAGACTGTATGAAACCGCACTTGCTTATGCTAAAAGAGCTAGACCTACTCTTACTGAGTATGCTAAGAGAGACAATGTAACAGCAGTTTGGGCTAAGAAAGTAAGACCTACTGACACTACTTTTGCAAAAAAGACTTTTGCTACTTCTGTTTGGGAAAAGAAAGATAGACCAAAGAGGTGCGAGACCGAATAATTTTATATAATAGAATATGAAAGAAATCACAATAAATCAAATAAACCAAGGGGGTATAGCAGACAGTAAGTACATGGGAGAATATGGTTCAGTAGCTTCAAGTGTTGGTTTAGATTTACACAGTATTCCTGGTGTTATTCAAAGTAATTATAGACTAGCCAAAGAAAGTGGGACAACAATAGACGAATTTTGTAAAGTAATTGTTCCAAGCTCAGAAGGAAATACTTATTTCTTTAGTAGTACATCAGGTAAGATTTGGATAAGAAGTTCGCTTGGCGTTTACTCTCTTAAATATACTACAGTTCCCACGGGTGGAAGTGCAGCGTGTTTAGGTGCAACTGAATTTGACGGGTATATATATTGGGCAACAGAGAGATACTTATACAGAGTACCAGTAAACTCAAGTGGTTGGGGTTCACTCCAAACAGCTTGGTCAAATGTGTTAGCTTACGACTCTACTGATGTTGTGGCTCACAACGGAGTTAATTATGTAGCAACAACTGCTCACGACGCAACAAGACTTATTACACAACCGAATATTAGAATGCACACTACAAAAACAGATATTAAATACGACGCATTCTCAAGAGCAACTGGATCTTCAATAGTGACTTCAGCTGCAGGAAATATAGGTTTTACAGCAACAACAGATGATATAACAGCTGACGCAGCAAAGATTCAAGAAGCTACTTACTTGGTTTACTTATCAGACGCAGGTGTAATTACAGTTCTTAAAGGTGCAACGGCAGATGAAGACTTGTCCGTATGTCCAGACTTACCAGCTGGTGCTTATGGAAAAATGGGAGAGGTTTTAATTCAAGTTGCAGCTGGTGCTACTAACTTTGACGCTTCTACTGACGAGTTAGACGAAGCTCATTTAACAGTGGTTTTCACAGACGCAGATATGTTGACATTAGCAGAAACAGCACCAGGGACAGTAGTTGGTGCAACTTATTGGACAACAACTCTTCCAGATTATGCAGTTGAGTGGGCTACTTTTACCGCACAAGACAATGCGTATCACCCTATGATTGCTTTTGGTAATAACCTCTGGATAGGAGACGGGCATTTTGTGGCTAATGTTTACAATAGTTTATTTACAGCCAATGCTCTTGATTTACCAAACGAGCAAAGAATAAGAACGCTTGGAAAATTAGATATACAACTAGCAATAGGAACTTATGTTAACAACAATGTAAACAAATCTACGATATTTAGGTGGGACACTTGGAGTGTGTCTTGGAACATGGACGACACGGTTGAAGAAATTGGTGTTAACGCATTCATTCCGATTGATAATTATTTTTATGTAGCAGTTGGTCAAGAGGGTAATGTTTATGCCTACGACAACAACATGTTATATCTTGTAAAACGCATACCAGGAGATTACTCCACTACTAAAGCTTCTATCATATATCCTAACGCCACTGCTTACTTCAAGGGTAGACCGTTGTTTGGCGTATCAAACGGTGCTACTGCCTCTGGTGCAACTCCTGGTATCTATGGGTTAGCAACGGTTAACCCAAGGTTGTATAACAGGGTTTTAACCCTAGAGTATATTCCTTCTTCTACGTCAGACACATTAGAAATAGGTGCTATGGCGAGTCAGGGAAACAATTTGTTTGTGAGCTGGAAGAATGGTTCTAGTTACGGAGTAGACAATATAGATTATACTACAAGGTATGCAGGTGCTTATTTGGAAAGTAGGGTAATTCATTTAGACAGAAGTGAGTCTAATATATATACGCAGTTTGTTATTGGTTATGTTACTATGCCAACGAACTGTTCAGTTCAAGCGTATGTAAAACAGAACTATGCAACCAGCTGGACGGAGATTGTTTTAAGCAAAGACGTAATTAGAAACAGATATTATTCTGATTTAAGATTAGAAAGCAATACATTAGAGTTTAAAGTGGTATTAAATAGTAGTACAACAAACTCTCCTGTAATTGATTACATAAGCTTAATGGGAAACGAAAGTGGTGAATAGTGGATTTGTAGATGTAAGACCCTTAGAAACAAGCTCTGGTGAGGTAGCAAGAGAGAGTCTTTCTAATACGTTTCCTCCTTTAACAACGGAGGGTATGTTTAACAATCTTCAGGTTGGAGTGGGTAACTATGTTTTCCATGTGTCAGAAGAGGGAATGTGGTTAGGCGCAGAGAAGTTTGAAGACGCGCCTTTTAAGGTTAGTATGGACGGAACAACAACCATTGGTGGTGGTTCTATTGCAGGTGCGCTCTATGTTGGAGAAGCGGCCGAAGATATTAATACCCATACAACAACCATTAGTGGTAATAGAATAACAACAGGAACGATTACTGCAGACCAGATTGGTGTTGGTGCTATTGTTGCTAGTAAGATAGCGAGTGGTACAATAACTTCTGAAAAGATAGGTGCTGGTCAAATACTGGCAGTAAATATCGCAGCAGGAACTATTGCAGCAACTCATATTGCAACTGGAACAATAACAGGAACTCAACTTGCAGACGGATCAGTTAGTGATGTTAAGATAGCTAATGCTACTATTAGTGGTGGTAAGATACAAAATGGAACTATAACAGGAACTAATATTGCAGGTGGAACAATTACTGGGACTAACATAGCAGGTGGTACGATAACTGGCGCAAATATTGCAGGTGGTACAATTAGTGGTGCAAACATTGTAAATGCAACAATAACAAACACGCACATAGCGAATGTCTCTGCAGATAAATTAACTGCTGGAACAATTTATGTTGGATACTCAGGAAGACCAGGTACTATAGTTTTAAACAGAAACGGTACTGACGGATTTTTAACTTGGACAGGTGGTAATAAGATATGGTCGGACGGTTCTCAGTATATGGGACTTATGGCAAACGGAGAGAGATTTTACTTTTATACTGGAGGTGTTATTTACGCACTTTTTCAAAGATATCAACAGGCTTCTTTTTATACAGGTATTTCTGCTTCTGGTGCTAGGTCGTATATATATGGTGGACTAACAGTTTCAGATACAGGTGCTACGATAAACGGAGGAACGGTTGTTAATAACGGCTTAACACTAAGTGGAACTTCTAGTATGAATTGTCATATAAATAGTTCAGCTGGTACTTACAACCTTGGTGGTTCTTCTTCGTATTGGAACTATGTAAATGCTCGTGGTTTTACAACTCACTCGTTAACCAGCTTTGATAGTCCAGTTTTAATGCCCGAGGGAGAAATACTAGATGATATAAGTGCTTTGAAAGCAATTAAAGAAAGGATAGATATTGTAGACAGCAAAACAGGAAGAGTTCTTTTAGACAAGAGGTCTTTTCCAGTTGATGTTGTTATTAAAGCTGCTGATGAAAATGGTGTTGAATATGAAAGAGATGAAAACAATGACCCGTTAGTACCAGACGAAAGTGGAAAAATAGAATCTAGACCAGACGCAGACGCAGTTGATTTGGTTCAATTTACCTCTTTGCTTTTTGGTGGATTTAAACAACTAGTTAAAAGGGTAGAGGAACTAGAAAAGAAGCTTAATTAAAATGTTAGAATATATATATGCCAGAAGTAATTGATCCAAACAACACACTAACCTCAATCCTTGGTGCAACGGTATTGCCAACTGCTCCAGAGATTGACGCTAACGGAGTACCTATAACACCCACATCAACGGGTGCAGAACAAACTCCACCTCCTACAACTCCAGAAGAGCTAGACGGAGACCTTTCGGCATTTCAAAGAAATCAGCTTTTAGCAAGTTCTAACTTTGATAGCTACTTTGAGTCAGAAGAGGGACAAACTGCTGCTGCTAATTTAAGAGCAAACTTACTTCCTGGTGGAGAAGAAGCTCCAAAACCTCCAAGTTTAGTAGAACAGTTTGAAGCTAAAAGAGCAGAGTATGGACTTGATACACTGGAAGGGGAACTTAACAAACTTAAAGCTGAGGAAAGAGAACAACAGGCTATTAGGCGAGAAAGAATAGGAGCAACCTACGAGCAAAGAAGTAGAATGAGTGCTATTCAGGGGCAAGTAACCGAGGTTGAAAGACAAGAAATGGAGAGGTTAGATTTTATAGGAAGAGAAATACAATATCGTACAGACCTAATCAATAGTGCTTACAATGTAATAAACCTTTATACCCAATTAACACAGCAAGATTGGCAGAATGCTAAAGAGTGGTGGACTACACAGTTTAATGCTAATATGGCTATTCACCAACAGTTACAAGCAGAGTATGAGTTTGAAAAGACCTTTGCACAACAGCAACTTGAGTGGCAGCAATCAGTTGCGACTGCTAACTTACAGATATATATTGGAATGATAACTAATGGACAACTGTTCTACGACAATATGGACGAAGCAACTAAAACAGAAGTGGGTAGATTGGAAATTCAATCAGGTCTTGGTCTTGGTTTCCTTTCAAAAATACAAATTGATCCTGATAAAGAAGTTAAAAACATTACTACAAGAGTTGCAGGTACTACAAAGTACGCAGATATTATTAGAATAAATCCAAGAACAGGAGCAGTTACAGTTGAGACTATTAAATTAGGAAGTGAGTATACCCCAAGAGTTAGTGGTGGTGGGGGTAGTTCAAGTAGAAGTAGTTTTGATAGCTCTACAACAGCAATAAAAGAAATGGATTCTTTACTTTGGAGTAAGAGAGGTTCTGATGACAACGTATCTCCAGCAACATACTCCGCTTTGAAACAACAATGGATTTCTCAAGGTGGTTCTTCGTATGGCTTTGATAAAGAGTTCTCTCGTTACATTAACGAAAACTACGCTTATAGAAATGCAAATGTATACCAACTTGACCCTTTGTTCTTAAAGGAAGCTGGTAGGGGTGGAGAATAAAAACATAAATTAATGACAAACACTTATGGGACTGTTTTACGACCCTGATGACGAAGAAGCAAGAAAAAAGGTAACAAGTGGAGCAACTTCCAAAAGCATGTTTCATGACCCAGACCTTGATAGACCAGCTCAACAACCTCAACCAGAACAGCAGGTAGAACAAAAGGTGGAAGAAACAAAACCAGTTGTACAAGAAAAGAAACAAAGCTTTTTTCAAAAGGTTGGAAGTAAGATTAAAGACATTTTTACTCCTGATAAACCAAAAGAAGAGAAAGCAAAAACAAAGGTTGAGCAAGTTATTAACTATACTCCAAGAACCAAGGATAGTGTAAAGAAATCTGCAGAGTTAGAGTCTGCTTCTATTGACGCTAGGTTGTCAGAACTAGAATCTCAAAGGTCTATGGTAATACAGTTTATAAACAGAGATGTAAAATCAATAGAGAAAAGAACTCCAGAAGAAAGAAAGCTTGAAGAGAAGAAGTGGGCTGAAATGGAAAGATTAAAGCTTGAATATATTGGAAACGAAAAGGTTGCAAAGGCGACTAGCATGGAAAATTTCTTAACAAAGTATCTTGACGAGGACTATAGGACTCTACAGAAAAGCAAACAACAGTTGCAAATGGTTGTTAAGAATACTCAAACAGGAAGAAGTAATAAGATAGAAGACCTTGCAAAAGAGGTTGGTATTACACTAGAGAGAGAAAACTTACCCCTTGGGATTGGTGGCCTTTTTGGTATTACAGAAGAATTAAAGAAGTCTTCTGTGAAAAACAAAATATCTAAAGGAGAGAAGTTAACAAAGTCAGAACAAGCTATTGAAACACAAATTAGAGCAGAGTCAGAGTTTAACCAAAGAGATGTTGGTGTGCTACAGGTTGCTTCTGGTGCTTTAGTTTCAACGCTTAGTATCATGGCAGACATTGGAGTCGGGAAAGCTTTAACAGGTGCTACAAAGACAGCTACCATATCGCAGAAAGTAATTAGCTCTCTTAAAACAGCAACCAAGGTTACTGCTACAACGCAATTAACTAGAGTTGTTGAGCAATTTTCAAGTAAACTTGGAGACCAATATACTACAGTAGCAACAGAAGACGGTGGTTTTGAATTGATAAAAGTTAAAGAAGGAGATGTCCCATTAACAGCTGCTATATCTTCTATTGCAAATGTGTGGGGAAACAATGTGATTGAAACTCTTGGTGGAGACTTGGTTGATAGTGGGCTTAAAACAATATTTTCTCCACTAACGAAAGTGTTAGGAAAGTCTGCTAAGCTACAATCTCTTGGTAATACGAAAGTAGCAAAAGTAATCAAGGAGATGTATATAAGTAAAACTCTAAGAGATTTAATTGCAAGAAACTCTCCTCTTGGTGAATTGTCAGAAGAGTTTATGTCTAACCAGTTTGACAAGTTTACTTCAGGGCAACCTTTAGGACTTACCAAAGACGAAGCTGAAAAGATTGCTGGTTCTACACTGCTTATGTGGGGGTTGTTAGCTCCTGCTGGAATAGTAGCAGACGCTACCAAGACTCAAATAACAGAGAAAGATTTAGCAAAACTAGCTCCAGTAGTTAGAGAAGAAATAGAAAATACTGTTGATTTATCAGAACCAATCTCTCAAGAAGACTTAAAACCTGTTATAGAAAGTATCGCAAGTCAAATAGAAGAAGGTAAGTTAAAAGCAAAAGACTTAATACCTGGAGCGACTACAACAGAAATAAAGAAAGGAGAAGTTGTTTTATATAATTCAACAGATAAAAAGATAACAGAAACTACCAAGGAATATAAAAAGGTTTTGGAAGTTGCTAACAGTCAAATAGATGTCTTACGAGACTTGGTTGAAAAGGGGGACGCTATTGCAAAAGAATTACTTTATGGAACTGGTACTAAAGAAAGAACCAAGATAGATTACGCCAAGGCTGATTACTACATACAACAAAAACTAGGTGGTCAGTACGAAGCGATTAAGTACAACAACGAAGACAGACCTGCACTTGGAGCTGAGTATCACGATCTAAAAGAAAATAAGTTTTACGCAACAAGCGAAGCTGCTGCTAAGTTGTATCAGGCTCAGACAAGAGGGGAGAAGTATAACACAGAAGAGTTTAAGAGTTTTGTAGCAAAGGTGGGAGAATCTTTGAATAAAACAGAAAGACCTACTACCTTAGAAAAAGTGGGTATTGAGAAATTTATTGAAGAAAAACAATTAGATTCTAGTAGTATAAAAGTTGTAGACAATAGAAATTTTATTGTTGAAAACTCTGCTAACAAGAAAGCTCTTTTAATAGATATAAAACTTTCAAGGTTTGGTAAACCTAGGTTTGAAACACTTGCTCAGGATAAATATGAAAAAGGAAAGAGAAAGATCACAGACCCAATAGAAGCTGTTTTAATGGAAGACGGTAGTTTAAAGATTACTGACGGAGCAAATCGTTTTAGTCAGGCGGTTGCAAACAAAGACGCTACTATTCCAGTTGTAGTAATAAAAGAAGACGGTACAATTCCTTCTTCTATAGAAATTAAGAAGGAAGTTATAAAGAAAGAAGGGGTTGTGCTTCAGAAGAAAAAAGAAGTCTCTATGGAAACAATAAAAGCCAAGATGAAGAAAAGACTTACTCCAGAAGAAGCGGCGGAAGCTCAAAGAAAGGTAGACGAAGAACTTAAACCTCTTATAGAAGATGAAGCAGACTTGTCCACAGAGCTTGTTCCAAAGAGAAAAAGAAGTAGTGCTGAGTATAGCGCCGCTATGTATACACCAGAGCAACAACAAAAGATTAACGAAGCAATTTATAATAGTCCTAACGAAAATTTAGAGCATAGTTACCTTTCAAATCAGATTTCTAAAAAGAAAGACTTTGAACCTGCGGGTTCGGTAGAGGAGTTTAAAAGAAGAATAGACCAAATGCATAAGTTTGGACAGCTTTATAGTGTTCCAAGAAGAGGTGGACTTAGGTCTCCAGAAGCAGCAGGTGTGTATACAAGTGTTCCTATGGATTCAAAAAAGAGAAAGGAAAAATTAAAAAAGATTAAACTTCCAGAGGTGGGAGAGGTTAAAATTAAAGACGATTTTCTACTACCTAACAAACTAGGATTGGAAGTGTTAGCTCACGAACTAGGACATGCACTTCATTATCAAATTACTGGTGGTACAGGAAAGTCCATAAGACCTATTTTTGACGGTGGTAATTTAACAGATACGGAGTGGCAAGTTATACTTAAAGAGCTAGAAGCTGTTGAAGTAGCAACACAAGGTCAAGCGGCAGTAAACGCCAAACCAGAATACTATGGGAAAGAAACTGAGAAATTGGCATACTTTCTAGGCGCTTATGTTGCTAATCGTCCTTTGGTTACAAAGATTGCTCCAAACGCAATTAGCGCGTTTGTTGACCAATCAATGACACACCAGGTAATAGCTGATTACTTAGCTGCTACGAACGAAATGATAGACAAGGGCGCTGTTGTTTCTAAGTTTATTCCAGATAGAAGACAAAGATACCAAGCACTTCTTGGTAAAACAGTTGGAGACAAGGCGTTTATGGTAGAGCAAATTTACAAATCATCAGTAGATAGGTCTATTGTTGGTATTGCAAAACTAATGAAGGAAAAGTTTAAAGACATTAAGGACGACCCTTCTTTAATATACAAAGCTGCAGACGGAATTACCCATACAACAGACGGAAAACCTGCTTTTGGAACTAAAGATTATGTATATCCAGAAGACGGAAAAACTTTTAATGAGCAAGAGGTAATAGGGTATGCAAGGTTAAAATACAAAATAGAAGTATCTAAAACAGACGGAAGTCAAAGAGCTTGGGTTTGGAGATATACACCAAAACAAGCAGAAGCCAACTATAAAAAGCTTTCTCCAGCAGGAAAGAAACTAATTAAAGGTTTTACTGCCGATTTAACAGAAGCAAAAGATTGGTTTAATAGGAATGTAATAGCTCAAACTTACAGTATAGATCAATCTGTTGAAGGGTGGATACATAGGATATATAAACCAGAAGAAACTAAAGGTGTCTTTGGTTGGAAAAGATTACAAAGAAAAACTGCAAGTATGTTACAACACAGGAAATTATCTACTGCAGAAGCTTTGCAAAAAGGGTTGGTTGAAGATTTACAAAAATCTATGTTAACTGCGCTTGTAGATTATGAGACTAAAAAGAGCTTCAACCAAATGGTAGAACAAATGTTTGGTACTGTTGTACTTCCTGTTGCAAAAGGTACTCCACTTAAAGAAGGGTGGGTAGAAGTAAGTGGGAATATATACTCTGGCATTGCTAAAAAGTTTGAAAAGGGAAGGACTGTATTAGTTGAAGACGGAAAGAAAATAGTTGTTCCAACAAGAAACTATCAAATGCCAAAGGATATTTATGATAGGTTTAAGTATTACTCTGATGTAGCAACAGAAGCAAGTCTTGTTACAAAGGCTATGGATTTACTTTATAAATGGTGGAGAATAAACATTCTTACTCACCCTGGAACTGTTGCAACCAACTTTGTTGGTGGTGGTATTCAGTATATGTCTAAGGTTGTAGAAGATTTTTACCTAGACGCTATGTTTATGCCAGGAGATGTTAAGAAAAAAGAAGCTCCTTTTGCACAGACTAGGCTTAACATGAAAGCTTTGTTTATAGCACTCAGTCCAAAAGGGTGGCAGAATGCTCCAGAGTGGTTATATGGAGGAGACTCTTCAACAAGCTTTGGCATGGTTAGAGAGAATAAAACCGCAGTAGACAAAGCAAATCAGAGCATGGACGCAGCAGCTAGTAAGATGTTGTTCACATTTAATGCGGTTGAGAACTACTGGAAAAAAGTTATTACTTATTCTGTAGTAGGAAAAGGAAAGGTGGAGCAACTAGCTTCTCAGAGCGTCTTTGACCAACTTACGAAAGACCAAGAGGCGCTTATGAGAGATATTTATGACAATATAGATATGTATGGTTACGACTATGGGAATAGGGCAAAGTTACTAGAAGGATACGCAGAAGGAAGTTCAGGTAAGGTTGTTACCGCCCTTAAACCGTTCCTAACATATCTTTATAAATACGAAAAGCATTTAGAGAGTTATGTAACAGGAGCATTTGACTCTTCTATACCTCCACAGCAAAGAATAGCAAAGGTTATGACACTTGCAACTATGATTGGTTTAATGTTGGCGGCACAAGCTTGGAGAGATGATGAAAAAGAAACACCAGAGGGAGACGAAAACACAGACCCAAGACTCAGAGCTAGAGGAAGAACTTATATAGGAAAGGATAAGGAGGGAAACGAGATATTTGCAAGAACATCTAAATATCCGTTTGCCGATATAGCAGACGCTATTAAAGCTATTTCTCAAGGGGATAGTCAAACAGTGGTTGATATTATCCAAGATAAAGTAGGTGCATTAAGTCCACTAGCAAAAATACTTCTTTATTCTATGGGTTATACCAACGACTTTGAAAAGTACACACCAAAAGAAGTGTTGTTCTCTGACACAGTTGCGAGTTATGTACCTGCATATAGAATACTTAACGACTTATCTCAGTCATTAGATCCGTTTAAGAGAAAGAAAACAAAGTGGTATCAGTCTTTTACAAGTTTAATTCCTTTGGTTGGTGCTTCAGAAGAAACCTTGACTGCGCTTCGTGGTGATAAGAAGGTTTTAAAGATACCTGCAGAGGGAACAGTTAGTGCAGATGTACCAGGACGAACTACTAAAGATGTTGATGTTAGAAATTACTGGCAGGATAATCTATTATCATTCTTTACTGGTGTATACTTAACCAGGATTAATCCAGAGTATGCGAAGGCAGTTGAACTTAGGGAAGCTAAAAAAGAAGAAGAAGCTAAAGAAAAAGCTGAGTATGAGGGAACATTAAAAGAAGCTGCGACAACATACCTTGCGAACCCAAGTAAAACTACAATGAAAGAACTTTATAACAACTTGGTTAGAGAAAAGTACGGAGACACTTCTCCAAAGGTGGAATCAAGAGGGAAGACTCAAATTAGAAAAGATTTAAAAGAACAAATACTTTTAGAGTCAGACATAGCACACCCTGAATTTATAACAGGTAGTGGTAGTAACGCTACAAAAGCAGATTTCTTAGCTGATTATAAAGAGGAAATGGGTGATGAAGAATTTAAAAACTACCTTCAAACATTGTGGAAAGCAGAGGTTATTAGCAGCGAGTTATTAGATGTCTTGATTAACAACGATACTATTACAAGTGGACTAGCAGATTCTATTAAAAAACAAAATAGAACGGGCTTCTTCTAATGTATAATATAAGTATACTAACATGATAAAAAAGGGATATGGCAAAAAGCAACGCAGTTACACTAGCAGAAATACAGCTTACACTAAAGGGGATAGAGCAAGATATAACAGAGCTTAAACAGAATAGTGTTAGTAGGGAGGCTTATGACAATCTTAATGATAGACTAAAGAAAATGGAAGAGAATCAGAGTAAAATGATTTGGGCAATAGTTTTAGCGGTAGCGGGAGCAGTGTTAAATTCAGTTATCAAGGGACTATGAAAAACGAAAACAGAAAAGTATTTGCAGTAATGAAAGATAGTACAAAGATAAATGGTATTTTGTTAAACATAGTGCTGTTTATAATGATTGGTCTTTTAGCAATCTTAACATACTGGAACTTGTATCCGTACGACATTGTAGATTGGAAAATAGACCACTACCAAACTACTAAAGATGTTTATGTTGTAGGAGAAACCCTTACATATAGGACTGCGTTTTGTAAGAAAGGTGATTATGTAGCTCAACAAATAAGAAGATTGCAAGACGGTGTTGTATATCTGTTTCCAGATTTAACTTCAAGTACACAAGCAGGTTGTTTAGATTTCATATCAACAAGTACAACTGTTCCTAATGTTCCAGAGGGTGAGTATTTCTTCCAGGTAGAGTTTGTATATAAGGTTAATCCTATAAGAGAGATACACTATACAATGCAAAGTAATTGGTTTATGATTGAAAGAGCGGATTAATTTGTTATTAACAAATAATGGCTAAGTGGGTGGATATACCAAATGCATTTCCTTATCAAGTTACCCGAGAGGGACGAGTCAGAAGAGAGAAATCTCCTTTTTTTGCAGTACATAAATCTGGAAAAGTCTTCTTAAACTATACACCTTTAAAAGAAATTAAACCTTGGGACAACGGGAGAGGTTATAAGATGTTTGGTGTTAGTGTAAAACCAAGAAGGATTAAATATGTTCACAGAGCAGTGGCAGAAACTTTCATTAAAAACCCCAATAACTATCCAGAGATTAATCATAAAGACGGGAATAAGTCTAATAACAATGTCAACAACTTAGAATGGTCTAATAGAAGTCTAAACATGCGCCATGCCATGCGTACAGGACTCTTTGTTAATCGTGGAGAAGCAGTTAAAAACTCCAAACTTAAAGAGTATCAGGTTAGAAAAATTAAAATGGCATTAGAATTAGGAATAAAACCCAGTGAATTAGAAAAAATGTTTTCTGTAGAAAGGGGAACTATAGGAGATATTAAAAGAAATAGAAACTGGAAACATATTAAATTAAATATATTATAATATGGCTAGATATATACAAGGTTATAAATACCTCACAATTCACCATACAGTGAGCAGTGCAGCAACAACGAAAGCTGACCTCCCTGTTCTTGCGAGATCAATGGAGACTTACCACAAGACTAAATCGTGGGCTGAAGACTTTAAAACTGGTGGAGAGTTTGGTTATTACTATCTTTCGTATCATTATCTTTTTGCCCAAGACGGTAGTTATATGCAAGTTCATGACACCAAGTATCAAAGAGTACATGCAACAGACACAGCAAGAGGAGACACCTCTCACAACCTTCATGGTATAGCTATTTCAGTAGTTGGCAATATGAGTACAACAGTACCTTCTCCTGCTCTAAAGGAGGGTATAGCGCAGCTATGTGCCGAGCTGGAGCGCAAGTATGGAGTAAGCTTTGCTATTCGTGGTCATAAAGAAACCTGTTTATATGTTAACAACGGCGTTGTTTACTATCCAGAAAAGACGGGGGTGTACTACACTGGTTGTCCAGGGGATTATATGGGGACATCAAAAAGCGGTGTAATTAGTGACCTCATAGTTAGAGTCAATGCGATACTAACTACAAAGCCGTGGTATGAGACAGTTGTTCCAAAGAAAATAAGACTTGTTAATCCTGGTGTTGCATACCTTTATTCCATTGATACGCAAGAGAAGATTAAGGAGTACGCACCAAACACAGTGATAGGAGTGGACTACACTTGGGAAGGTTATTATGTAACCGAGTTCAGTGTGTCTAGTAAAATTAAAAACGGATTTAAAATAGGCGAGTGGAAGGAGTTTGTTCCAGAGGATAACTTAGAGACTTGTAAACTAGAGGTTGTTAGACTTAGGGACGAATTGACTGCACTTCAGACAACCTACGACACGCTAAAACTCAGTCTGGAAGAGAACAATTTGTTGGTAGATGAGCTAAACAAAACGGTACGAGACCTAAATACGAAAGTTGCAGAACTTGAAATTAAGCTCTCAGAAAAAGCTATAATTATAAGAGGGAAAGAAGAGGAAATTGTTAGTCTAAAACAAACGATTGCAGACAACAAAAAGAAGATTGAAGAGTTAGAGAAAAGCTTGTTAACCTGCTCAGCTAAAGCCGTTGAACAAATGACTTGGGCAGAGATACTCTCTGGTGTATTAACCAAGCTAAAGGGAAGTCAACCAGAATAAGTTTTTAAAAGTCTTAAATGGATAATCTGCCTAAGACGCTGGAAACAGTAGGTAACACTTGGAAGAGACATGATAGACGACTAGAAATGTTTGTAAACACAGTAATCTTTGGGAGTGTTGGAGTTATTACTTTTGTTTTAATTTTAATAGGAAAAAGACTATGAACTGGTGGTTAATGACGGGGATAATCTTTTTAAGTATAGGGTTAATAATTATATTGTTTACTAAGGAGGTAGAAAAATGAACTGGTGGTACTTATTCTTTGCGTTGGGTTTGTTAGCAGTTCTATTTCTATGTGCCGTTCGTAGTAGATACGGTGACGATTAAATTTTTAATAAACAAAACAGTGAGTAAACTATTTACACCAGAACAGTGGGATAGCTTTAAGTGGAGAGTCATAAACGGATTTAGAAGTTTTGTACTCCCAATAGTAGTAGGTGTTATTTATGTAGACCTACAAGCCACACCAGATGATTTAAGTGGACTTCTACATGGGCATTTGTGGGTGAAAGTAGGGTATGCAATTATAATCACACTCTTGGGAAGTTTGTCACTTGGAACTGAGAAGTTAACAAGAATGAAAATTGAAGATAGAGCGATAAAAGAGACTGAAAATATTTAAATTTTAATATTAAAAAACCATGGATATTAAAGGTATTTTGATATTGATATTGCGGATATTGTTATGGGCGTTGGTGGCGTTCCTAGTTTTAATGTTAGTTAAGTGGGTGTTAGCACTTATAGGAATAGTTATACCAGCAATTGTGTTTACTATTTTAATTGTTATTTTCATAATAATAATCATTATGAAATTCGTGGGAGCATTAGGATAATGATACAGGGGGAGAAATCCCCCTTTTTTTTTCTACAATTTAAACTTGACCCGACCAGAACATGCCAGAAAAAGAACCAGGATTATACTACACCAGTGATTCAGATAGCTTCAAAACTACCAAACAGATACAGTATGATCATATAGACGAACCTATACTTATAAGAGAAAAGACTCGTGACCGAGTACCTACCATTGATGAATGGACAGAAGAATTTGCCAGAAGAAGAGACTTAAGAAGTGAGTTTGAAGATTTACCCCAAGAAATTAATGTTGAGATTAAAACCAATCAACCCATTGTAATAGCTACTATTGGAGACACCCACACAGGAGGAACAGAAGTAGACTATGAGTTACTTCGCCACGATATTCGCTTTGTGGCTTCACACCCCAACGCATACGCAGTATTAGGAGGAGACATAATAGAAGGTCTCTTTTTTAATCCTGGACAAGACTTACAACTTGGCTCTTGGAACGAGCAGAGAATGTATAACCTAGCACTTCTTGATGAACTAAAAAACAAAATCCTCTGGTTAGAGTGCGGTGACCACGATATGTGGAGTGGTAAAACTGGAACAACTATTTACAACGAGATACGACAAAGGTATGGTTTCCCTATAGTAAGAGGCTCTAGCAGGTGCAACCTTAAACTGCCAGGTGTTACCTACAAGATAGTTTCTGCACACCAACTACCAGGAAGTAGTATGTATAACGACAATCACCCTCAAAAAAGAGAAGCGGTCTTTGGAACTCAGGGAGCTGATATTTACATTAGCTTCCATAACCATAAGAAAGCATTCCAAAAACAAGAGGTTGATATGTACGACGAGTGTAAAGAGCAACTACTTGTTGCTTCTGGTTCATATAAGTACGCAGACGAATACTCCAGAAAGAAAGGTTGGGGAGTTCAAAGACCAGCTAAAAGAGGTGGGGTGTTTATTGTCGTGTATCCAGAAGTAAAAAGAATGGAAGCTTACGGAACTGCTGAAGAAGCAGGAGATATAATTTTTAAATCTATTTGAAATGAATAAATGGGTAAAGTGGTTTTTTATTTCTAGCTTGGTGTTCTTTGTGGCACTCAACTACAAGCTAATCATAGCGCTACTTTGCTCATTTTTTGTTTGGCTATGGTTAAAGGTAGTAGTTCTTTAAAAACCGAATAGAGTTGGTAATTCTTAATAACCAGAACACACACATAAAAGACTAGCCCTGGATTTACTGCGCCATTACCAACTCTGTTGGGTTTTTAAACCAAGCTCGTTACCAACTAGGAGGTGTTTTGTGGTTGCTAAATTAGGAGTCTGCATTGATTGTGGAAAAGAGGAATCCTACGACTGCGTTCTGTACTTATGTACGGACAAAGACGGATTTCTAATCATCTGTTGTCTGGTGTACGCAATCAGCAACAGCTTAACCATTCTGAAGAGAATGGACGGATTACTAGACCAAGAGGATTGAGGTGTCAAATGCCACGCAACGACTGGAAAGTCGCTATTCACGAAAGAGATTGTTACAAATGTAAGATTTGTGGAAGCACTACAGGCTTGACCGTACATCATAAACTGCCAGTCGCAAGAGGAGGGAAAAGCAATTCTGCTAATTGTGTCTGCTGGTGTACTACCTGTCACAGAAATTACAACAGATGTTGGGGTCTAACTGAGTCTGACGACTTTGGAAATCCAGTAGGAGAGTTTAGAAGTGTTAACAAACCACACAGAAAAAGAAAACGTCGCTAGTTGGAGAAAAGGGGGTAAAACATATATCCGACCAAGGTATCTTTACCCCCTTTTCAAAAAACACAAGCCTTTTTGGGGCGTACAGAGCTTCGTTTTTAGCGCTTGTAAAGACCTATTTTGAGTATTTCCCATTTTGCTTTGCGATACTTATCTATCTCTTTTAATAGGTCTGTTGAGATAAATTTGTCTGCATGTAGACGAGAGTACATCATATGTATCATTCTTAACTGTTCTGGTGTGGACGCATAACAAATTTCCCAAATGAGTAGATTTTTAAACTGATCCCCTTTTGTCCTCTCGGATAGTAGTTGGGATATAAAATCTCTTAAATCTTCTTCACTAGCTTCTTTACCATCTATCATAAAATATTCCCCATCTTCCCAAGTTATTCTCTCTCTCCACTCCTCTTGCTTCTCTGGTTTAACATACTTTACCCAACCCTCTTTATTCTCCGTTTGAACTCCAATTCTTCTAGTATATGTCATTATTCTTCCTAAATTAGTTTAATTGATTACTTCACTCCAAAATATCTTTTCTATGACTACCTTAAATGACTTTATTATCTCCTTATACCTATTACGATTTGTTGTTAGTAGATTTGAAGCGATTATGTGATGTTCCCACTTCTTTTCCTTACTCAACATAATATCTATCATTGCAACATCTTTTCTTGCCCAAACAAACTGAAGCAACAAAAATGTTATTCTTATTCTATCTATTATATTTGTTCCCTTGTTATTCATTATCCTTTTTCCTTTAATAGTTTAGATATTTCCTCTACTATTGCTTTACACAAATCCACATCAAGTACCTTATCCTCATTTACTTTATATGTATATCCCCTTGCTACCGCACCTATTATATCTTCTTTACTCGGTGTCCTCTCGGATAGTAGTTGTTCTATCATTCTTTGTGCTTCTGAACCCTCTTTTGTAAGTTGTAAATTATCTCCAACTCCATCTCCGTCATCACTTATATCTTCTACTAAACTCCACAAGCCCCATTCTGCAAAAAGTTCTTTTATATTTCCCATTATCCTTCCCCTTTTAATAATTTAGATTGCTTCTCTTTCCAAAGTTTAAGAAAACCTTCTACATCTTCTGAGTCTTCTAATAACTCACAGGTATCTATACACCCCTTTCTAAACCCAAGCTCTTCCCTCTCGGATAGTAGTTGAGATATAAAATCTCTTAAATCTTCCTCATTAGCTTCTTTTCCGTCTATCATAAAATATTCTCCATCTTCCCAAGTAATTCTTTTCCTCC
>Ga0209416_1000432_pt1 | contig 43019 bp, 33 predicted proteins | sample RifGroF1_FD_184001 | JGI IMG/M metagenome (GOLD analysis project Ga0209416, IMG submission 184001) | Groundwater microbial communities from Rifle, Colorado, USA - Groundwater F1 (SPAdes) (version 2) | ecosystem: Environmental > Aquatic > Deep subsurface > Groundwater | place: Rifle, Colorado...
TGAGGGTATATACAAATGAGGAAGGTCAGCAATCTTTTGAGCTTGTGTTTGACGATTCAGGTTATCCCACCGTAGCATTCCCAAACATGCAAATCCCTAATATTCGGAGTGTAGACTTTGATTCCAAAGGTATAATCAATTCAGTGTCATTTACCCAGGACACGGATAAATTCCCCACCGCAATGAAAGGTTACAAAATCATTCTGCATAGAAATCATCATATTGCTTTTAAAACAACTGCCGGAGAAATTCTTGTTGCATCATCAACTGATCATTGGGGAAGTAAGCTTTTCAAAAATAGCCGGACTAAAAAAACATATGATAAGTTTATGGCGACGAAACACAATCCAGAATATATCCCCAATGAACTCATTGAGAACCAGGATGAATTCGTACGTCTTATAGACGATTTAACTATCGATTCTTCAAATATAGCGACTATTTATTTAGCTGAATATTTAGCTTACTTCACGTCTGACCAGGAAAAACTAACACCGTTTTTGAACTATGAGCTTTATAAAGCAAGGGTTCGATTATTAGAAAGATTTCTTATTGAATTCCCAAAAGAGTTAGCTAAAGGTAATTCATATGATGATGTTTATAGCTATTTCTTGAAGAGGATAAAATCTGGTTTAGGTACCGATTTCTTACAGACAGAAGAAGGGGCTAGAGAATATAGTACTATACTAAAAAAATATAGTGACAAATTCACATCTTCTGGTTGGGGACCAGTTTTTAAAAATATACTAGATATCTTATCTAAAGGCAAATCCGGTGTAACTAATACAAGGTTTGAATCAATCATGATGTCAGTTCATAACAATGGTTTTACACTTGATAACATTATTAGCGAACCTGATTATACAGGCAGCCGAATATACCAAGATTACATACGTCCTTATCGCGCAATGATTGCTTGGCATAACGCACGTGAGTATGGTTATGGGAAGTTATGGCACTATCTTCCTCAAGAAATTAAATCCTATATTAGAATTCACGATTGGAAAATATTTTTAGAGATGCAAAACCATGAATTAAATGCTCCTATTACAAAGAATGATATAAGTGATTTACAATCTTCGATACAAAAACTTCCCAAAAAATATAGAGCTACAGTGATAAGCCAATTACTCAATTTAGAAGATAGAGAGCAATATCAAGAACAATTAAAGGAGTTAAGGCAGAACAACAAATAGATAATAAAGGTATTATCAAGCCTTAAATACTAACTCCTCTTTTTCTTTCCCATTAGTCATAGTAATTAAATAAACTGTTATAATAGTAAAACGAACACAAATTAATTTACTTATTGATATTAACACAACTTACAAATATGTTGGAACTAGAAACAATGCCTCACGGAATACCGGCAGGAGAAATATCAAAGGTATCTAGCTCCCCTATTGGTGGGCACCACCGCTTTGATGTAAGTATCGAGACTACATCCGTTGGAGAGAAAATCGTCAAAAAAATAAAAACTCCGGGGGATGAACAAGATTTAGATGATCAAGACCGTAGACATATGTTGGCTACTCTAAAAAATGAATACGAGGTATTAGAATATCTAAATCAAGACCCTCCTATATCAGGAGTACCTAAACCAGAGTTCATAAGTGGCAAACTTAGATCTATAGATATAAATAATCTTGCCAATATCGATCTCAATTCGCACGCTCACGATCTTATTAAAATCTCAAAAGTACCTGGTACTAGCCTTTCAGAACTATTAAAACCCACGGCGAATGAAACGAAAGATGAAAAAGTAGAATCACTTACACCTTCTGAAACCTTACTTGTGGTAACCGGAGTAGCTACGATTCTAAAACGTGCTCTGCATGAAAAATCATTAATCCACCAGGATATTAAGCCTGATAATATCATTGTCGACGTAAAGACCTTAAGAGAATTTATCGAAAAACAAAAAGGAAATTTGGAAGATATCGACCTATCAGATCCTGCCTCATATGGAGTATATTTAATTGATTGGGGAGGTGCAAGAAGATGTTATAAAGTGCCAGTAGTCGAGGGAGATGATGATGATTCTCTTTTCGCCGAACTTGATGCTCAGGATGGAATAGAAAAGCAAACAGCTCAAGTAGAAAAAGTCAATTTTGCTGAAGATATTAGTAAGAAGCAAAAAACTCCTAATGGACAAGCATATAGTCATAGCGAAGATGCAGCAACTGAACTGGAATACTCTATTGATCCAAATCACAAAATTATCTGGGGAATGATGGGACTAACTGAAATTCATCCTAAAGCTTCATATTTAGATACAGGCCTACAACGCGAAACAACAAGAGCTCAAGCGACTTTCATTGACAAATTCCACATTTCTTCACCACATCCAATTCAAGACATTTATACACTTATAAAAATTTTAGTAGACTCTTCCGGTTATAAGTCAGCTCAAAGAAATATTACTGACCCTGATATAGTAGTTAGGCAAAGAACAATGAATGAAGTAAACGAGGAAATTAGTGAAATAGCAGATTACATTCAGCCCTATACACAAAATGAAACAATTAGTAAAAAAATTGCAAAAGCATTTACATTGGAGCCTTATGTAACTACATCAAAGGAAGGAAATGCTGTAATTGTAAATGGCTACCATTACCTAAAAATTGAAGATTTACTAAATGACCTTGAAAACTTAGCTAAAAATCAACTTAGGGTGGAACCTAGATCTTAAAAACCAGCTCGTCATTATTACTACCATTGTCTTTATCCCCATCCTTTTCTTTACTCACATCAATGCCAATTGTTCTTATTTTTTGATCAGAGCCTTCTTTTTTAGACATCCCAAAATCTTTATTCAGCATCATTTCTGAAAGTTTCGTTTCAATTAGTTCCTGTATTTTCCTTCGCAGGTTCCTTGCTCCATACTCCTCACTAAAGCCCTGATCAACTATGTAGTTCAAAACTTTTCTTGAATAATCAACTTTAATGCCAAATTTTTCAAGGCGATTGTTCAACACACCAAACAGGAGCCTAGTTATTCCCCTCGCATCATTTTTATCCAATCCACGAAAGATCACAATTTCATCAATTCTGTTCAAAAATTCCGGCCGCATTTCCTCTTTCAATTCCACCATTAATTTCTTTTTCATCTCTTTGTATGCAACCTCCTCTTGTTTCCCACTCGTCTCTTTAACTAAATCCGGATTTGTCATATCAAAGCCCAGAACTGCATCATCACCAATTTCCTCGGCACCAATATTCGATGTCATAATTATTATCGTATTACGGAAGTTCACGTTTCTTCCTTTACTGTCGCGTATTTCTCCTTCATCCAGAATTTGCAAAAGAATATTTAGAGTGTCCGGATGTGCCTTTTCTATCTCATCAAAAAGCACAACACTGTAGGGTTTTCGCCTAACCTTCTCTGTAATATGTCCACCCTCAGAGTAACCAACATACCCAGGTGGCGATCCTATAATCTTACTAACACTATGCTGCTCCATAAATTCGCTCATATTGACCTGTAAGAGAGCCTTTTCATCGCCAAATAAGTATTCTGCAATCACCTTTGCAGTTTCAGTTTTACCTACGCCAGTGGGACCAAGGAATAAAAACGAAGCCAAAGGCCTGTTCTGATCCATCAACCCTACCCTGGCACGCTTAAGTGCTGCGGAAACATTCTCAACAGCCTCATCCTGCCCGATAATTTTCTCCTCGAAAAATTTTCCAAGTGTTTTCAAGCTTTCAATATCAGTTTTACTCATAGTGGTCACAGGAATTCCAGTAATTTTTGAAACCACCTCTTTTACATCTTCCGCATGGATAGAAATAGCCTTTCTTCTCTTAGACAGTTTTTTTCTTTCATCACTTATCTCTCTAGTAAGTTTCTTCTCTTCTATTCGTTTATTTGCAGCCTTAACCAGGTCGCCCTCTTGCAACAGCCTCAACTTCTCCTTGCGGATCGTATCTAGATGCTGTGTTAGTGTACTTTTTTGTAAAATACTTTTTTGTGCGAGCTTAACTTTCGCTGCAGTTTCATCCAGTAAATCAAGCGCCTTATCAGGAAGGAACCTGTCTGTAATATACCTGGCACTTAATTTCACCGCTTCTTCGATCGCTTCCTTGCCGATATTGATACCATGAAATTTTTCATACTCCTCTTTAACATACCCTAGAAGTTTGATCGCGTCCTCTTCAGAAATTTCATTGATAGTAATAGGCTGGAACCTTCGAGTTAGTGCATTGTCCTCTTCAAAATATCTCTGGTACTCATCAAAAGTAGTTGCACCAATCACTTTAATGTCGCCGCTAGTTAAATGTGGTTTTAGTAAATTCGCAATATCCATTCCTCCGCCACTACCTGCAGTACCAGCACCGATTATCATATGGATCTCATCAATAAACACGACTTTGTTTTTATCCTTACGCAACTCTTCGATGATTGCTAATAGTCTTTCCTCAACATCCCCACGGATTTTCGCACCAGCAAGTATCACAGCAAGATCAAGTTGTATCACTTTGTATTTTGCCAAAGCATCAGGCACATCCCCGGAAAGTATCCTCTGGACAAAACCCTCGACTATGGCTGTTTTTCCCACTCCAGCATCACCAATTAATACTGGATTGTTCTTATTCTTTCTGCTCAGAATATGGATCATTCGGTCAATCTCATCATATCTTCCGAAAATTGGTAAAAATTTACCATCTTTTGCCATCTGGTTCATATCCCTAGTGAAATACTCGAGTGCACCATTATTTTCCTTCATATCAGAAGGCATAGAGCTGAAAATCCCAGGATGATAGTTACCGACAGACATAACAATATTTCTCAGCATTTGATAAGTCGTGCCCTGTTGAATTATATCGTTAATGTCTTTAAGTTTTTTTTGTTTGAATAAACTAAGAAGAAGATGCTCACTGCCAACATAAACATGGCCTAATCTATTAGCCTCAAAAAATGCACCATAAATAACTTCATTGAAATCCTTAGCTGGTTGCACTTTCAGGGGCTTACTAGTCCTTTGCTTCAAGAGGTTTTGCATTAACTTATCAGTATCTACATGAAGTCTCGTAAGTGCTTTTACCGCAACGCTTTGCTTTTCCATCAGAATTCCGGCAAATAAATGCTCGGATGTCACAATGTTTGTGTCACCCTTTTGTACCAACTCGTACCTGGCAATATCATAAGCACGAAGCACAGCAGCTTTCGCATTTGTGTTCAATCTATTTAGCCCTTCGATTTCATCAAGTGTTTTAACGCTCATACCAATATAGCAATAATTATTTAACTATACTTGATTTTATCATACAAAGGCTATTTCTCTGCTTTTTCTGTTTTTCCTGTTTTTTCCGTTTTTCCTGCTTCATCTTCCTTCTCTTCAACATCTTCATCCTCGTCAAGAAGCTTTCCCAAACTTTCCATTTCAGGAGCCACTTGCGATTTCTTTTTCAAAGTTTTAGCTGTACTCTTATCAGATCTATTTGCTTTTTTAAGACTTAGCCCAAGATGTCTTTCCTCTTTTGAAACGGAAATTATCTTAATGTCTATTTCATCGCCTTCGTTTACAATCTTTTTTGGATCTTTAACAAGTCCATCGCTTAGTTCGGATATATGAATAAGTCCATTTACCTTATCATCTATCCTTACAAAAGCTCCGTAGTCAACGACTTTCGTGATAACACCTTTGACAACCTTGCCAACTGTATATTCTTTGACAATGTCATCCCATGGGTCATCCTGAAGTCTTTTGATTGAATATGCAATCCTCTTGCCACCATCCTCAATGCCGATTATCTGGACCTTAACCTTATCTCCTACCTTAGCGAAATCACCAGGATTTGAAACTTTATCCCAGCTAATCTCAGATAAATGGACAAGCCCTTCGAGTCCTTGCGCATTAACAAACAGACCAAATGGTGCAATACCCGTAACTTCACCTTTAAGAGTATCACCGATCTGACTGCTTTTGAGAGTTTCCTCACGTTTCTCAATATCTTCACTGGCTGTGACCAATTTTTCTGAGAAGATCACCCTATTTTTGTCTTTATCTATCTCAATTACTTTAACTTGAATTTTCTGGCCGATAAGTTCGGCAAGTCTACCCTGGAGCTGCTGTGTAGCATCCTCTTTCGAGCTATATCCTGATGTAGGATAAATCCTTGTATTATCTAATTGAGAAGTAGGAATAAATCCACGTAGTCCACCGCCAACATCTACAATTACTCCACCTGTATTTGCTTCGATAACGGTAACATCCAATGCCAAGCCTTCTGCTTCTGCCTTATCAAGCTCAAACCATTTTCTTGCTGTCCCAGTCTTTCTTATAGAAAGCTCTATCTGACCTTCGTCATTTTCACCGTTAATAACATAAACGAGAATTTCCTCGCCAGGTTTAACCTCGAGCTTTTCACCATCAAGTTTTAGGTCCCTGCCCGACACAATGCCTTCACTCCTTGCATTTATATCAACAAGCATCTCACCTGAAGTGACCTTTACAACTTTTCCCTTGATTATTTGGCCTTTCTCGTAAGTTTTCGGAGGTTGAGTTAACGAACCAATATATTGCTCAAAACCTTTCTTAACTTTATCTGAAGCTGAAGCTGAAGCTGAACCTGAATCTGAAGTTTTATTTACCATTTTAAAAAATTACCTCGCTGTTGAATTTTTCTCTTTAAGTTCCAGAAGAACTAGCTGAGAACAACGAAGTCCTTTCGAGATGTCTGTCTTTTTACAGACAAGTAATTATATCAGAAAATTTAAAAATTTTCAGCAGAAGAAGAGTATAAATTAGCAAGCAAATCTATAATGATTGTATAACATAATTAAAAATAGTAGAATCCATATTACTGCTATATTTACAAAAATAATCTATTCATCATGGCTATGTCAGATCCGCAGTGTGAAGCTGCAATACTTGAAGACAAATTTACAAGGAGGACACTCCTAATAAGCATGGCTGTAGCTGCCCCTCTAGGATGCCTAACATGCAGCACATTTGGCTTGCTTGCCTATGAAGTCGATCAAGCGCTTTCCTTACAAGAATTGCACAATGCTTTAGAGAAGGTTGATAATGAGTTATCCCAGTACAACTTACGTGTTTTAAACGGAATAAATTTCTCAACAGATTATGACAACTACAGTTTCCGCGCAGATGAGATCGATACAAATGATTTAACAGGGGCACGGGAATTATTAATAATAAAAAGGTTGATTCTTCAGGAAGGGAAAAAATATCCGAAGCCTTCTCCATATGGGATCAATCTAACTTTTATCTCAGTTGGCGACCATCGAGAACCACATATTAACGAAGAAAACGGCCCTTATACTCTCGGCAGTACTCTTCTTTGGACAGATAACCAATCAAATTTTGCATTTGAAACAGGGCTATTGTTCAATCCGTTTATGCGAGAACTAAAGGGTTATAGCATGCAACAAAATCAAGATTATTTTGGTCCCGACTTTATTCAAACATTTCATCACGAAATGTTCCATGGCATCCTTGGGACTATAAAACATGTTATGGGAGAAGAGTTTGTAAATCAATACATTTCGGAGTTTATGTCTATCGAAGGAGGTAACGAGGATATAGATGCAGTAATCGAAAATATGGCTGAATTTTTCGCCAGATTTATGGCAGAACCAACTCTAATCGATCAATACACAGATACTGATATGCACAAATTGCATATTATTAAAAATCTATTTGGTCAAGTTATCCCTGAGAAATACTTTGATGATTTACAATCAGGTAAAGCAAGAAATTATGACGAATGGAGTGAAACGAACGCCAATCTTCTCACCTATGGTAATTAAATAAGTAATACAGCTAGAAATAATATATAATATTGATTGTTTTATTATCTATCTTAGAAGAATTAGGAGGAATTAATAAAGCAGACTGTCTCAGGCTTAGGATATAGTTTGGAAAAATGCTTTAATGTCTTCAAGCCATGTAGGGATGATATTCCCAATGCCATGATGGAGTGAATAATTCCGATGCTAGTTTGACCTGATAATCCTCTCTTTTTTCTAAGCCAATTATTTGTTCAAGGGTATTGATTTGGTATTCAGCTGGTATCTTTGCAATAGCATTTTGCATAAATTGAATATCATCATCTGTTAAAGGTGCTTTTAACTCATGCTTTTGCATTTCTTCGAATTGCTCCCAGTCATTCTCTCTAATATATGATTTGATCTGCTGAGGAAGATAATGCCATAGCTTCCCCAAACCATATTCTCGTGCTCTATGCCATGCGAACATAGCCCGATAAGGGAAATTCCAATCTAGTCTTTTTGGATTTTTGGAATTGTATCCATCACTAAGTATCTTATCAAGTGACATACCATCATGATGGATTGACATCAATACTTTTTCAAACCGACTATGAGTTATACCCGACTTTCCCTCAGATAAAACATTTAAAATATTTTCATAAACTGGCTTCCATCCTCGGTCAATACCTATATCGGGAAGATGTTTCTCAAGTACTTCTTTATACTCTCTGCTACCTTGCTCAGTAAGAAGGAAGTCAGTACCTAGCCCGGATTCCATTCTTTGGACAAAGTATTCATAAACGTCATTACTTGAGTCTTTTTTGTCTAGTTCATGCGGAAATGCGATAAGGTAACTTTCTAGAAGTCTAGTTTTGGCTTTATTCCGCTCATATTCAAGAAAAGGGGCCAAAGTTTCCTGGCTGCTCGTAAAAAAACTCAGATATTCACCCAGGTAAATTGTGGCAATATCTGATGAATCAATAATTAAATCATCTATAAGACGTTTGAACTCTGTCGGATTTGCATTAATATAGTCAGCGGTATTATCTGATTCAAATATAATATCCATGAATATTGAGCACATATTTGTGTGATCTTTGCCTTCAAAGACAGTTGGAGCCTCAATAATTTTCTGATATATTGCACACATTTAATACATATTTTTAAAGTTCTGGTGATGACCATTAGGGTTTCCGATTTATCGGAAGAAAATTAAAGGTATTTTCCTTAACCCGCAGGGCATCAACAGATGAAAAAAAATATCCATTAAAGGATATTTTTTAAACTGGTGATGACCTATTTTCCCAACCCGTCTCCAGGTAAGTATCGTCGGCGCTGATACGTTTCACTTCCGTGTTCGGGATGGGAACGGGTGGGACCATATCGCTACAATCACCAGACTAATATCGTAAAACGAGATCAATTTGTGATCATTTTTACGACATCTGTCCGATGACTCTCGGCATTATATGCGCCAAAAGTTCTCTAAAAACTGGATAGTAAATTCATGAATTTCAGTAATCAGCTTCAGGGTATCAGCTATCAATTACGATATATTATATCAGTTACGACATAATAAGTTACGATAACTGACCACTGACTAGCTGATTGCTGATTAAAAATGTAGATAAAGCATCGGTTCTATTAGTACTCCTCGGCTAGCTTGAAAAACCATCATGAAAAACATCATTCCCGAAGGAAATCAGTAAATCAGTCAAGAAAATCAAGCTGACACACCTTGCGGTGCTTACACCTAGAGCCTATCAACCCAGTTATCTTCTGGGGAACCAGTAACCCTTATCTTGGGAGAGGCTTCGCGCTTATATGCTTTCAGCGCTTATCCTAATAGCAACGTAGCTACCCAGCTATGCTCCTGGTGGAACAACTGGTGCACTAGAGGTTACCTCGCCCCGATCCTCTCGTACTAGGGGCCAATTCCCTCAAGGTTACTACGCCCACACCGGATAGAGACCAACCTGACTCACGTCGGTTTGAACCCAGCTCGCGTGCCACTTTAATGGGCGAACAGCCCAACCCTTGGGACCTTGTACAGCCCCAGGATGTGACGAGCCGACATCGCAATATCAATCTATTATTACTAATAGTATGGACTATATCTTCATCCTGCTAGCCTGCAGGAGTTTGGCGTATTATGCTACTTCTTTATTTTATAAGTTATAAATAGCATCTGTTCTTTTTAAGAACAAGTCTCTACGGGGTCATAACTCAGAGTTTGTATTGAAAACCACTAGACTAAGCGGATCTAAGGTAACATTTTACCATCGATTTTATCTCTGAAGTTAGACTTCCCACGGTATTGTCCATAATTTCGTCAGTATAAGGCAATTATACATTATGGAGTCCACCGTTATAAGCCAAATTGCTAATACCGTATCACTACGATATGCACCCCAATGTCTTCTTTAAGGTGCCGAACCTTGCCGCCGCTTTGAACGCTCGGGCAAGACTAGCCTGTTATCCCCGGGGTAACTTTTATCCTGTAATCAAAAGCGCTACCACGCGCTACTTAAGGGTCACTATGTCCTACTTTCGTAACTGCTCGACCTGTCAGTCTTACAGTAAAGCCGACTTATACCATTATGCTCTCCGGCTGATTTCCATCCAGCCTGAGTCGACCTTTGAAATCTTACGTTACACTTTAGTAAGAAACCGCCCCAGTCAAACTACCTACCTGACACTGTTTTCCTACAGGGTAACTGTAGAAGTTAGAAACAAAATTATCAAAGGGAGGTGTTACATTGGCGACTCCACCCCAACTTGCATCGGGGTTTCAAAGTCTCCCTCCTACGCTCTACATCAACAACTTTATCTCAATGACAAGCTGTAGTAAAGATCCCGGGGTCTTTTTGTCCTGGTGTGGGTAGGCCGCATCTTCACAGCCATTTCAATGTTCGCCGAGCCCCCTGTTGAGACAGTGCCCAAGTCGTTACGCCTTTCGTGCGGGACGCCTATTAAGCGCCGAGGAACTTCGCTACCTTAGGACCGTTATAGTTACAGCCGCCATTGACTAGGACTTAAGTTGGAAGCTTCCCTCGATAAATCGAGGTAACCCCCTTCCGTGATCTTCTAGCATTGGGCAGGCGTCAGCACCTATACATCAGCTTGCGCTTTAGCAGGTACCTGTGTTTTTGTTAAACAGTCGCTTGAGCTATTTTACTGCAACCACCTTAGATTTCTGCTTACGCAGAGCTAAAATGGCCACCCTTTTCCCGAAGTTACGGGTGTAATTTGCCGAATTCCTTAACAGAGACTCGCTCGGTCACCTTGGTATACTCTACCAGCCCACCTGTGTCGGTTTGCGGTACGGTTGTTTGATATTCTCACATAGAGGTTTTTCTCGCGACTCGAATTGATAGAATTGCCTCAGCCGTAGCATCAGCTTTTCATAACAGCTCATTTCTTCCCCTACCAATGGCAGAGGTTTTCGCCCGATCGGATTTGCCAAATCGAGCTAAATTTGCTGTTTAAATCCCGACCTCTCGGGACTCCATCGTCTCCAAATCGTTCCCCCCATAGCTAATAACGAATATCAACCAGTTGCCGAATATTAACGGCATGTCCATCGCCTACGCCTTTCGGCCTCGGCTTAGGACCGACTAACCCTTAGTTGACTAACATAGCTAAGGAAACCTTGAGCTTCCGGTGTTCAGGTTTTTCACCTGAATTTCGCTACTCATGCCTGCATTCTCACTTCTATACGCTCCACTTCACCTTACGGTAAAACTTCACTGCATATAGAACGCTCTCCTACCTCCCTATGCCCCACACTAAGAACCCAAATATACCAGACATTTTTGCTGATTTTAGGTTTTTAGTGTGGGACATAAGAATCATAGTTTCGGTACCATGCTTGAGCCCCGTTGAATTATCGGCGCAAGATCTCTTGACCAGTGAGCTGTTACGCACTCTTTAAAGGATTGCTGCCTCTGAGCAAACCTCCTGGCTGTCTGAGAAATTTCACCTCCTTTTCCACTTAGCATGGCTTAGGGACCTTAACTGATGATCTGGGCTGTTTCCCTCTCGACTAACGGAACTTATATCCCGCAGTCTAACTCCCTGGATTACACTAATGGCATTCGTAGTTTGAGAGAGTGCAGTATCCCATAAAGGGACCTACTACCCAATCAGAGCTCTACCTCCACTAGTTACTTCCAGAGGCCAACCCTAAAGCTGTTTCGGAGAGAGCCAGCTATTACTGTGTCCGTTTGGCGTATCACCACTAACCACAAATCATCCAAGACTTTTGAAACAGTCAATAGTTCGGTCCTCCCTCCGATTTTCATCGGAGTTCAACCTGTTCATGGTTAGATCACACAATTTCGGGTCTATCCTATAAAACCAAATCGCCCTTTCAGACTCGGTTTCCCTATGGCTTCAGTGCAAAACACTTTAACCAAGCTTTACAGGATAACTCGCAGGCTCATTCTTCAATAGGCACGCCGTCATCCAGACCTGCCTGCCGTCAGGCAGGTAAATCTAGACTTCGACTGCTTGTATGCATATGATTTCATGTACTATTTCACTCCCCTATCAGGGGTACTTTTCACCTTTCCCTCTCGGTACTAGTTCACTATCGGTCACAAAAAGTATTTAGCTTTTCCCAGTGGTTTGGGATGATTCCTACGGAATTTCACCTATGCCGTAGTACTCAGGAATACAATCCAGCAAGTTCAATTATTTTTGAATACAGGAGTATTACCTTCTATGCTCTGCCTTTCCAGGCGTGTTCTTCTAATAATTGAATTTTTAACTTGCCCCTTTAGCATGTAGTCTAAAGACAACTATATCCTACAACTTCTCAAGATAACCGCCCCTACACGGGTGACTCATCCCTCTCACCTACAACGCAGGTTCGAAAGAGTCGTCCTATCCTTGAGATTTGAGCTCTTCCCCGTTCGCTCGCCACTACTGGGGGAATCACGATCGTTTTCTTTTCTTCTGGTTACTGAGATGTTTCACTTCGCCAGTTTATCCCGATGTAGCTATGAATTCACTACAACGTCCTCCAATAAATTGAAGGGGGTTTCCCCATTCGGAAATCCTCGAGTATAGCGCTTATTGTCAGCTTCTCGAGGCTTATCGCAGACTATCACGTCCTTCATCGACTTTTTGTGCCAAGGCATTCACCATATGCACTTAGTAGCTTTATCTCTATTTTTTAAACATTGAAAGTATCAACGGTGACAAAAAGACCGAACTGCTCGTTCTATAGTCCCAATAAATAAATATTGGGCGTCCGTTGATACTACCTTTTTACTATCCAGTTGTTAAAGAACAATTGACTTAAGTCAGAATCTACAAAAAGCAAATTCTGCAATTAAATTGTCAATTATCAGAATTCAGTTTAGCATTCAGATCTTTCACTGAACCCTGATTAGTAACAATTTGTGGAGCCCTGGGAGTCGAACCCAGCGAGTCTTGCCCATTCCGGCAAGCCGGAATCGCAAGAAGCCCCATTTCTTATTCCCTTGCTCAAAAGATTCAACGACCAAAGGAAGTTGAATCTTACCTGCCTGCCGTCAGGCAGGAAGGAGCAACACGCGAAAGCTGAAGCAAACTCGTTTACGATGTTTGCGTAAGCTGAAGCGTTGTTGCGACGTGGAGTTGGCGAGAATCGAACTCGCGATCTCCTCATTGCAAATGAGGCGCATTAACCAACTGTGCTACAACCCCGTAGTGGGCGTTCATGGAATCGAACCATGGACCTCAGTCTTATCAGGACTGCGCTCTAAACCAACTGAGCTAAACGCCCTGAAAAAGACACCTGTTTTGATTTACAGCTGGTTTCTCCAGTATTTATTCAATTGTCAAAAGTTTCGCGACATTAACTTTCATTAATGTATTGAAAACTTAATAGTGATAGGGACATTTCCATGTCAAAAAGTAACTATTGTTGCCCTAGTGTTTTGCAAAAGCAAAACCTAGAACAGGTTAAAAATTTACACCAAAACTTGGTAGAAAGATCGATAATAAATTATCGGTCTTCTACGATTCAACTCCTTAGAAAGGAGGTGATCCAGCCGCAGATTCCCCTACGGCTACCTTGTTATGACTTAGCCCTGGTCGCCGACCTTACCTTAGGTCCCGATAAATCGGGAACTTCGGGTACTGCCGACTTCCGTGACTTGACAGGCGGTGTGTACAAGACCCGAGAACGTATTCACCGTGGCAAGCTGATCCACGATTACTAGCAATTCCAACTTCATGCAGGCGAATTTCAGCCTGCAATCTGAACTGAGGGTGATTTTAAGAGATTGGCTCCACCTTGCGGTTTGGCAACCCGTTGTATCACCCATTGTAGCGCTTGTGTAGCCCAAGACATAAGGGCTATGATGACTAGACGTCGTCCCCACCTTCCTCCCCGTTTTGGCAGGGCGGTATCCCAAGAAATTATAACATGGGACAGGGGTTGCGCTCGTTGCGGGACTTAACCCAACATCTCACGACACGAGCTGACGACAGCCATGCAGCACCTCTGTAGCACCCTCGAAGGCTTTCCCAGTTTCCTGAGACGTGCAGCTACAGTTCAAGCCTTGGTAAGGTTCTTCGCTTAGCGTCGAATTAAACCAAACGCTCCACTGCTTGTGCGGGTCCCCGTCAATTCCTTTGAGTTTTAGCCTTGCGGCCGTACTCCCCAGGCGCCCCGTTTAATGCGTTAGCTGTGACACTCAGTCGGCCTTCTTTTTCCCTCATAAAGAAAGAAATCAAAAACCAAACCAAATATCTAACGGGGAACGTTTACGGCTAGGACTACACGGGTATCTAATCCGTTTTGCTACCCTAGCTTTCGAGCCTTAGCGTCAGAAAATCTCCAGAAAGGTGCCTTCGCAATTGGTGTTCCTCCTGATATCAACGTATTTCACCACTCCACCAGGAATTCCCCTTTCCTCTAGATCTCTCAATTTTGGTAGTTTCTCCCGCGGTTCTGCAGTTAAGCTGCAGGATTTAACAAAAGACTTACCAAATCGCCTACGCGTCTCTTTACGCCCAGTAATTCCGGATAACGCTTGATGCCTACGTATCACCGATTCTTCTGGCACGTAGTTAGAAGCATCTTATTCATAGCTTACACTCAGAACTTGTTCAGCTATAAAAGGAGTTTACGATCCGAAAACCTTCATCCTCCACGCGATGTCGCTGCGTCAGACTTTCGTCCATTGCGCAAGATTCCTAATTGCTGCCTCCCGTAGGAGTCTGGGCCGTGTCTCAGTCCCAGTCTGGGGGGTCACCCTCTCAGGTCCCCTACCCGTCATCGGCTTGGTGGGCCTTTACCTCACCAACTACCTGATAGGACGCAGGCCTATCCTTAACCGCCGGAGCTTTATACATGACCACGTAAACGTGACATGGAGCTATCGAGCATTGTCCCGCCTTTCGGCGAGTTATTCTCAAGTTAAGGGTAAGTACCTACGCGTTACTCAGCCGTCTGCCATGCCGATCCGAAGATCAGCATTCGACTTGCATACCTTAGGCACATCGCTAGCGTTCATCCTGAGCCAGGATCGAACTCTCCATTAGATTTAAAAAATCTTATATCTACAATAAAGTAGAAAATAAGATTCGAAATTAACAAGAAATTGACATAGACTCATGATCTCTGCCGAAGCAGAGAAAATTTATGAACCCTATCACTATTAAATTTTCAATGTGCGATTTAATAAAATAGTAACAGTATAATGATTATGTTTACCAACACTCAAAAATGAGCACACTTCAAAAGTAAACCATATATCTTTTGAAGCAGCTCAAATTTGAAAGTATCGTATTTTACTACAAAAACCTTAGATTAGTAAAGGACTTTAATATTTATTTTATTAATCCACCTACAACTGGGACTTCCCATTTTTCTCCATTATTTGCTTTGACTGCACCATAAATTCTGACTCCAACGTCAATTAATAGCCAAATTGGCCATAGGCACATTCCAATAAACACTATCATTAATGCTCCACATAAGACATGACCGACAATCGCGGTTATGCTCCATGCTAATGATTGTTTAGCATGATATTTTAGGAAATCATCTTTCTCATTCATCCAGATCAAACTTGTGATCGGAGCGAAAATCCAAGCAAGGAGAGCATTTGTTTTTGTGTTGCTGCCCGATGCTGTGGATGCTGTTGTAGCTTCTGCCATAGAATTAAAATAATATATTAATTAACTGTAGTATACAATTAGATAAGACCTTTGTCTACACTTATTTGATTATTTCGTTAATTTTCTTTTTCAAGTCCGGCAGGTCGTGTTTTACGGTGTCCCATACAGCATCAACATTAACTCCAAAATACTCATGTACAAGCTTATTTCTCATCCCAATAATCAACTGCCATGGTATCTCTTTATATTCTGATCGAAGTTTGCGTGATATTTTATTTGAAGCCTCGCCAATGATTTCAATTTGCCTTATAACTGCATCTACTGTTTTGGAATCATCTGTAAATTTAAGATAGGTCAAACCATTTACATACTCTTCTATTGCCTCTATAGCATCTAAAATATGTTTGACGTAGACATCATCAATTTTGGGAGTAAATTGTGACTTCATCCTTTTCTATAAACGGAATTATATAGGGACTAATTGATTTACGGCTTTGAAGATCCACCTTTCTGCCGAGTTTTTCTTTAAGAGCATTTTCGATTTCCACAAGATCCAAAAGACTTGTTTTTTTTCTATTTTTGAACTCAACAAGCAAATCTATATCACTATCTTTCTTCTCCTGCCCTCTAGCAAACGAACCATACACACTAATATGTGTTGCCCCTTTATCTTTCAGATTCGCTACGATTTGTTTATATATCTTATCTTTATTAGTCATTTTTCTAAGATTAAATCAATCATATTATACACAATCCCCAGATCTTTTCCCAATTATTATCTTCAAATCTGGCTTAATTTTACGGGTGCAAAATTATGTATTCTATTCACCTCGTCAAAATGATAAGTAAATTCCGTAACTTCTTGAACAAGAGTTTCATTTTTCATATATAAATCAACTCTATCAAATAAATTATTCGGTGATTCTGCGTACACGAAAAGCAAATAATCATGTGGCACCTCAACACTTAAACCTTTGCAAAGTGCATAAACGATTGAGTGGGCCACACATAGCTCTGCCCAACTTCCAAAAATTCTAATTTTCTCTAAACCTCCAAGAACTATAAGATCATTAATTATCTTTCTCGCCCCAAATGTGTTTCGTGTTGTATATATCTCTCGTTCGCGTGCAGAAATTAATGCACCTACATATTCTTCAATTTTCGATGCTTTCGGGTTAATTGGTGCCTCGGGAGAAGAAGATAAGATCTCTCCTGGAGCCCAGCCAACAGCGATATTGGGGATCGATGCCATTTAATGATTAATAAATTGGATGTGATTTTACCACACCTTATCTTCCCCAGGGGTCGTATTTCCTGTTTTTCAGATGGGAAATAGCATTTCCGATATTAAATTTATTCGGTGTAAGTTTTTCATCAAACTTCGTCGCGCCAATATCGGGGAAAATAATTTTGTTGCACTATCACACCATCCCTTCAATCTCTTCCACACTTGTCACGTCTTCTGGTTTTTTGTCGACCCTGCCCCACTCTTTCAGTCTTGGGAAGCGCAGCGAAAAGCCCTTGGCATCCTTGCCATTTCCTTTTCCACCTTCATCCATTCCAGCAGTATGATTTCCGCTTTTCGTGATCTCATCAGCTTCAACAACAACCACAATTTTCGGCTCGCAAAGAACATCAGGCATCAGTTCTTTTTTAATATAAACGTTTTTCGGCACACTCTCAACACGAATTTCATTCACCTGTTTAACAAAATCAGGCCATTGCTCATCTTTCACACCACTCCCGACCTTAGCAACAGTTTCAAACCTTTCTTTCTTCTTGTTATAGACACCAACAAGAAATGCACCAACGCCAAATTTCGCCCTCACGCCACGGCCATAATAATAGCCAAGGACAACACAATCAACAGTATCAATCAAGCCTTGTTCGATATTCGCTTTAAGTTTTATCCAGTCATAGGTCCTTGTGCCAGGAATATATTTACTCTCTATGTCTTTCGCAATGATCCCTTCAAGACCTTTATCCAATGCATCTCGAAAAATCTTGTCCAATTGTTCAGTGCTTTTCACAAGCTGGGTGTTCGAGATAGCAAGAACATTTTGCTGGGCGAAAAATTTCTCCAGTTTATTAAGTATTTCTAGCCGTTCTCTCAAACCAGTTTTCGTCAGATCTTTTCCATCAAAACACAAAACATCAAAAACAAAAACCTTAACAGGCGTGCTTTTTGCCTTCTCGCCCACAGAATATTTTCTTCTGCGTTTACTGGTTTCTTGGAAAGCAATAAACTTGCCGGTTTTAGGGTCCACACCGATAGCCTCACCGTCCAAAACAATCGAGTCAAATTTTGAATTTTCAAATACTTTCACGATATCAGGGAACATGTCAGTCAGAGGTTCCATATTTCTGCTAAAAATCCTGACATGCTCTTTTTCACCTTTTTGTTCAACGAAACCAAAAGCATAGTTTTCCATACAACTGCTTTTTGCAGATTTACTTACCTTTACAGCGACTGCGAAATCCTTTTTCGAAAAGTGAATTTGTGTTCTTAGTCCATCATATTTAGGCTGCGCATAACAGTCGCCAAGCCTTTCAAATACAGCATCAACGCTCTTTTCTCTCTGAACAAGTTTGGAGGCAACCGGCGTGCCCGGAACAATTTCAAGTTTATCAAGTTCATCCATTTTCCCTGAAAGCACCAGTTCAGCAATTTCTCCGATATCAGCCCTCACTCCATAAGCTTGCTCGAGAACTACCTTGTGACTTTTGTCACCGGAAATAATCCAGGAAAACGCATCGAGAATAGTCTTATCGCTCAAGCCAAGACGAAGATCGCCAGTAATTATACGGGAAATGAACTTAACGCTGATTGGATCAAATTTTTTTATCAGATCGATATAAATCTGTTTCTTAATTTCCTGTGAGCCCTTTCCACCGCTTATAGCAAGCTCATAGAGCAAGTCGTAGATTTCATTAATTGTTGTGTTCGCGCCATTTTTATTGCTATCTTGTCTGGCCATCTCAGCTCCAACAAGACCAATATCACCTTTCTCACCGTACATCTTCTTCACTCCATCTACAGGCATTTTAAAAGCCTCTGCCAGCGATCTAATCAGAAGTTTTGTTGAAAAATTGAACTCAATAGGAATATAAGTTGGGACAATCCGTCCAATAAGCATGTACATAACTGGTCTAATCTCATGCTTGTCAAGCTTCCTCAAAAAATCAGCCAGGATCACTGTCATTTCATTGCGTGAACTGGTTTTCTCCAGGATCTCAAGTTGTTGTGAGAATTCTTTAATTTGCATGGTTTTAATGTGACATTTTCTCCATCTTTTCTTTCTCCCTCTCCTTCTCCTTATTTTCTTCCTTCATTCTCTCAAACTTTTCAAACACAGTCATTCTCTTCCCACTCAGACCTTCCTCGACTTTTTGGCCTTCATGGAAGGCAGGGACAATTACTGTAAAAATAGAGCCCTTGCCAAGTTTACTACCAATTTTTACACTTCCACCTAATTTTTTAATCAATTTGAAGGTAACGTAAAGACCAAGGCCGGTGCCACCAGGGCGGACTATGTTCATCCCAGAACTTTTACTACTTTCCAGATAATTGTTTGATCTATAGAATTTCTTGCCTAAATTTTTTAGGTCTACTTCACTCATTCCCCTTCCAGTATCCTTAATAGATAGCTCGACGTACTCTTTTGCAGGTTTCATAGAAATTTTAACCGAACCCTTGTCAGTGTACTTTATTGCATTGTCTATAATATTATCAACTATCTCCTGGATCCTCTCGCGATCAGCGACTACATAAGCAGAACTTGGTTTGTCAAAAGAAATATCTAGGCCCTTTTTATCAGCTTTTCCCCGCATAGCTACAAGTGAATCATCAACTACGTCAATAAAATCAACCTTTTCTGATTTCAGTTCAATTGCGTCATTGTCAATTTTTGTTGTGGAAAGAAGTGTATCCAAAAGTTTCAATTCTCTATCAATGTTTTCGTGCGCCATTTCCAGGTATTTATTCTGTTTTTGATCTTTCATCAATAGCATGACAGCATTTTTAGATATCGTAAGTGGCGTTCTAAGCTCATGCCCAAGAATATCAAGCATATCGCGCTCACGTCGGAGCGTCTCCTCAAGAGCAAGGTTTTTAGATTTAAGATCACGGATTAGGGCCTTATCGTTATTTTCCATTATTTGCTTAACTTAATAGGATTTTCTTTTAAATAATTAATCATCTTTGGCAATATTTCCAAAAACCAAAGTGTATATTTCCCACGGTTGTTCTCTATATCTTTTTTTAGATCCTCCATCGTGATCCATTGCCAATCATCAGCCTCTTCTGGATTCATAACCGGATCATCATCAAAAGAACCAATGAAAACATGACTTATCTCGTTTTCACTTAAACCGTCTGAGAACTTCACATTGTACCTTACACTGAAAATTTCTTTAAGTTCACAATCAAAGCCCATTTCTTCCTGCAATCGCTTGTGTACTGTGATCTTTATATCTTCGCCTGATCTTGGATGACTGCATACGGTATTTGACCAAAGTCCACCGGAATGATATTTGCTCTTCGCCCGCTGCTGCAGCATTAACTCTTTTTTTGAATTGAACACAAATATTGAAAATGCTCTGTGCAACTTGCCCAGCTCGTGTGCCTTTATTTTTTCTTCAACACCTATTTCGTGATCGTTTTTGTCTACTAAGATGACATCTGTCATGAGTGTTATTCCTGTTTATTATTATCTGTTCCTTTTTTAATTATTGGAAATTGCAATGTAAAAGTTGATCCTTTGGTAAGGCCTTTGCTTTCTATCTGAAGATAGCCTTTATGATATGCCATAATACCTTTCACGACGAATAATCCCAAACCTGTGCCACCTGGCCTCTGAAGATTTCCACTGCTTTTTGGATTGAGCCTAAGGAATTTTTTACCGAGCTTGTGAATGTCTGCTGGATCTATGCCGATGCCATTGTCAGAGATTGTAATTTGTGCGTAATTTCCCTTCCTGGTCAATGAAATATTGACTTCTACTGTTTTCTTCGCTGGGTCATGGTACTTGATTGCATTGTTCAATAGGGCGTAAACTGCCTGTCCTATTCTTGTCTTATCTGCTTCTACTATGAACTCCTTGAACTTTGGTGGCTCAAAATGGATTTGATATTTTACTAGCGGTTGATCACTCTGCTGAGCTACATTCTGAGGCCCGTCTTCTACTGTTTTGCTCATAATTTCAACATTTGACTTGACTGTTTCGACAAGATCGAATTTTTCATAATTTAGCTCAAATCTCTGCTTATCAAGTCTTGCTGTTTCCAACATATCTGTGACAAGTGTTGATGCATGGGTTGATGCCCGATCTATTGTCTTCATTGCTTCAAAGAACAGTGGAAGCGCCTCCGTAAGTTCTTTGGAAGATTTGGCTTCAGCCATTAATTTTTTTTCGAAAGGTAGTGTGTACTTTTTGTGAACCTTCAAAGTCTGAATAATCGCTGTCAACGGTGTCCTGATCTCATGTCCCATAACATCAATAACATCCTTCTGCTCAGAAGCCAGGTCAAAATATCTCTTCCTGCTCTTGTCCAATTCACTGTTAATCCGCGCTAACTCCTCCCTTTGGCGGATCTCGTTGAGAACGCTGCGGACAAGTAAAATTGAAATAACTACAAAGAAGGCAAACATCAGTGCCTTAACACCTTGCTCCAGAAGACTATGGCTAAGAGCAAGGATGTCAACGATAAGGAGCACGCCTATAATACTTATTAATAATGCAGTAAGTGTAATTTTAATATTCAAAAATTTATGTCGAAGCATAGCGAATGCCGTGAATGCAAGGAAAATAACCGCTGAATAATCACCAATATGTTGGTACTTAACTGTATTGAATAACAATGATGAGAGAACATTGAAAACGATATTAAATATTACCAACACCACCGTACCTATTAAAAAATATCTAACTTTTACCTTCCCATCCTGTGAAAAAGTTACGTATTTTAAGATAAGCAGAAAAATAATCGCGAGAGCGAGAATCCCGGCATAGAGAAGAAAAAATGGATATACTAAGCCCGTAACTGCTTCGTTGCCCCATTCCTTCTGAATAACATCATCCGTAGTGAATGGTGTAAGAATCGCCAAGAATATAAATGATAAATTAATAAAAAGATTAATAATTGTTACTATTCTCTTCCTGATCTGTAAAAAACCTACAATGTAGAAAAGATAGGCTGTGAGCAGGAAGGCAGCGACAAAAACATCGTTTGCTCGATAGAAAAAAACTGAATCAGACGGCTCTTTTACTGCAAATCCCAAATATGCAGAATTTACCCACCCAATTAATGCTATAGTCATGCCAGCAAGCCAAAGATTAAGTCTAATTTTTAGCGAGTCGGCCAATATAACAATAATTAAAAATGCACTGAATGCATTTATCAAAATTAATAATCCAATTTCAATAACTTCTCCAGTCATAATAATCACTCTTTAAAGAATAATTTTAACTAATAAAAGTAATAATAACCACAAGATAAACTCCGCGTCTGCAATTATATATGAAAAGAGACGTAATTTTTTTCCTTTCAAATATAAAGCACTTGTTATATACAAAATACCATAAAAAACAATAATAATAAAAAATATAAACTCATACGGTAAGAAATGATAATACACACTTATTATTATTGGGACAATACTTATTAACTTAATGAGGCATAAAACATATATTGTTTTTTTAACACCCCAAATCACTGGGTAAGTTCGTATATTTCTTTGCCTGTCGCCCAAAATATCTTTTATATCAAAAAAAATGGTATTGACAAATACCGTTAGAAAAAAAACTAGCATACTAAAAGTATAAAAGGCTGTAATCTTTAAATGATAATAAAAAGGTATTGTAAGGATAACTAAAACCCAGAATAAAGCTGCATAAAAATTTTTAAATCCCCTAATATTTAGAGTTTTAAAATAATCAGTATAAGCAAACCCACAAATCACAATAAATATAACAAACATAACGATATTAAAATTAGTAAAGATAAGAGATATAATTAATAGGGCAAAATATACTACAAATAATAATAGTTTAAGTTTATGTTGATTTTTAAAGTGTCGTACTCGTTCAGGGTTTGTATCCGCATCAAACTTCGCCTCTCTAATCTGATTATATGAATAAATTAATTGCGCGATTAGGTAAGGTATTATTAGTATAACCAGGTTCGGTGACAAATCTGAAAGCAATATTACAGAAAAAATCATTGCCAAGGCCTCAAGTGCGGTCATATGTCCACCCAGAACAAATTCTTTAGTGAATATAGAAATATATTTTTTTAACGAAGTCCATATTCCCTTCATCTTCTATGCATCAAACAGAAATTAAACATCTCTAATAATCATATACTCAGCGACGACTTTCAAAAACTCATAGGCCTCAGCATTTTTGCCGGATAAACTTTCCAAAGATTTTTTTGCTTTCTCTACCTGCCTCGCACACTCTACCTTACAGTACTCTAACGCACCTGTTTCTTTAAAAATATACCTAACTTCTTCCGCTTCTTGATCATTCAAATCCTTTTTCCCTAAATATCTATCTAAGTTGTTTTTTTGCTCACTACTACCATGCTTATAAACATGAGTAACCAATAGTGTTTTCTTCCCTTCCATAATATCATCCTTTGTGCTCTTGCCGATTTCTTCACTATCTCCAAAAACTCCCAAAATATCATCTCTGATCTGAAAAGCAATGCCACTTGGGTAAGAATAATCTTCAAGTGCCTTAAATTCCTCTTCACTCGCATCAGCTAGAATAGCCCCTGCGAACAAAGGTATCCTGTAAGTATATACCGCAGTTTTATATTTATGCACTTTAAGAATATCCTCGTCTTTATAATCTTTAGGATAATTATATCCAAGCAAAACATCATGAATTTGTCCAAAAATTACTTCAGAAATTCCTTTTGATACCAAACTAATTAATTTACTTTTTTTGTCACCTGGGAAATTAGATTCTCCAATTACTTCCAGAGCAAATTGACTCGCAAGATCCCCAGATAGAATTGCCATTATCCTTCCAAAATGAGCATCATCCTGAAAATTATAATCTTTAGAATGTCTCTCATATATTTTATGCACAGTTTCTCCATTACGCCTCAATAACGAACGATCCATAATGTCATCGTGAATTAGCAAAAAGGAGTGCACCAACTCTGTAAACATAGAGAGTCTAATGATTTCTTTATCGTTTTCTCCACCAAATAATTTATACGAATAATAAACTAACGCAGCTCTGAACCTCTTTCCTCCCCTTAATGTGAACTCCGCTAAATCTCTTGTAAACATCCCAGCAAAGTCCGAGATCTTTTCATACTCTGCAATTTTCCTCTTAAAATATTGCTCGAGCTCAAGATCCACTCTTTTCCTATATTCAAGTAAAGCGGATTTTGGGTCCATATATTAATTTTTAAAATTTATCTTCTACTATTCAGATCCTTCTGTGTTTCAAATACCTGTCTTTATTCATCGATCTTTAGTACACCAAAGTATAACAAAATTCTATATAGTTTCATAGATAAACATTATGCGTCTTGTCAATCGCTCTAAATATAGTATAATCTTGACAATACTGACGATACAGTTTTTTACTATACTTTGTATAATTTCGATGAAAGTAGACTTAGGCAGAAGAATCAGATTTTTCCGAAAAAGGGCCGACATGAGCCAGTTTAACCTTGAAATCGCGACAGGGCTTGCTTCTGGCGTAATCAGTAGGATTGAGACTAATCAGGTAAATCCAAATAAAGAGACAGTACTTGCCATTGCAAAAATCCTCGAATTAAACAACAAGGAGATCGATTATTTAATAGGAATAACAGCATTACCCCCAACCAATGAAGAGATAGAAAAGGCAAAAAAAGAAGCAGCAGAAATATTAAACCAAAGAGGAAAATTAGCATACTTACTCGATGAAAGGTGGCGATTCTTAATGATATCAAACACTTTTAAAAAACTACTTAGGGTAATGCCACAAGAGCTGGAGTACGCAATAGGTAGAACAACAATGCAAGTAATAGTTGAACCTGACTCTCCAGTAATGAAACGTGTAGATAAAAACTTCCAAGAAGAGTTACTAAAAATTTACTTGCCGCAATATTACTCCTACATTTCATATATGGATGACGATGCCATTTATCAAGGGACTGTTAATGCTATTTTAAGGAATAGTGGCGCGAGAAAGATATGGACCGAATTAACCCAAAAGAAGGTAAGAAAATACACTCCAGAAGAAGACTTAGTTATACATTTCGATATATTTGGGTTTAAAATCCCTTTATATTATTCTATGCGCGCATTATCAAAACACAGTCGCTTCGAAATAGTTGAGTACCACACGAAGAATAGAGTTCTGGATTTAATCCCTTCCCTGGTCTAACGGTTTGTATTAGTTATATCTTCAAAGCGAATATATACATATTGCAAACGATTCTGTTAAAATCCTTTATATTATTACCTTAACGCTATGTTTGAACAAAAATCCTCTGGAAAAAGAATTAAGTTTTTTCGTGAACGTGCAGGTTTGAGCCAAATGGATTTAGAACTAGCAATCGGAGCCTCCTCTGGTAGTTTAAGTAGGATTGAAAGAGAGAGGGTGAATCCAACAAAATCCACCTTAATCAACATCGTATATGCAACTAAACTCAATACTGAAGAAATAGCCTCCCTATTTGGAATTGATATAAATAAATTAAATTGTTTGGATCCAATTTTATCTGTAATTCTTTCAACCTTGGATTTAGATACGATTCTTGATTTAGTTGTAAATGAGCTCGTTCTGAAAATAGGTTATATAGCTTCAGCAATTTTTCTACTTGATCATGGGAATCTATATGTCAGAGGACTTACAGCAAGCGACATATCAAAAAAAGTTTTTCTTCACCTTGATAAACCCTTAGATCAGCTATTCTTTGAAATAGACTCAAATAAACAGAACTTTCTTAGCAAAGCTTTGGAAGAAAATAGACCAATATTGACTCATAGTTCATATAAATATCTAGTCCCACTTGTTACAAAAAAAGTGGCTGACAAGATTCAAACAGCGACTGGAGACAAAAGTAATCTTCTCTACCCTCTAATTATTGGTAAAAATAAGATTGGAGTTATCGTATACGTTAAAAAAGTTTTTGATGATTTTGCCGAAGATATGATTACTTTAGAAGCAGTTACACCAAAAATAGCCATAGCTATTAACAATGCCCTAAAGTACAAATCGATCACTGGAAAGATTAACTACGCCCTTACTTAAAAAACTCATCTACCACTGCATCGATGTCAGCGTCGGTTTTGACAATGAATTTTTTCACGCCGTATTTCTCAACCTCTTTTTTCGTGTCATCATTAGTCACATTCGTCAGTGCCATGATCGGAGCTTTCTTGTACTTATCAGGCTCAGTTTTAATAGCTTTCAAAACCTCCGTCCCATCAACTTCAGGCATCACAAGGTCCAGGAAGATAAGGTCGTATTGCGTTTTCGCAATTTTATCAAGTGCCTGCTGACCACCTTCAGCAAGATCAACATCGTACCCCCCTTTCAGGTCCAATTGCTTCTTAAACCAATTCGCAATATCCAGCTCATCCTCCACTATCAGAATTTTTTTTGACATATACCGGCAAATAAAATTTTAAATAAAATTATTCATCCAGTAACGACGAAATATTCGGATCCTTTGATAAAAACCCGATAGCATTGAAATCAGATCTTAGCTCACGAAATTGCTCCTGAGAGGTAACAATTTCCTCCGCCAAATCCAACCCTGACTCATACAATTCCTCTGTCGCCTTATTAAACACACCAACATCTTTAATAACCTCATTCATTTTATACTGCAAATTACCAAGCACATCAGTCATACCTTTAACCCGATCAAAATCCTCCTGCTCTTCTTTGTTCAATTTTTTCTTATCACTTTTAGCGTCCAGAATAGTGATCGAGAGGTCTGAAGTCAGTTTAGAAATAGCTTTCAGCAAGCTTTTAGCTTCAGGCTGGAATTTAAAGCCATACTCCATCGCCTGCGAAGCAACATCAGTCACATCCTCCCCAAGCAAATCATGAATATGCTTCAACTGCTTACGCAAGTCAGCATCATAAGCAATCGTATTTTTCTTTTTAAATTTTTGTTGAATTGGGGGCATGATTTTTATTTATTAGAATTAATCTAACCTACCTTTACTAGTTCCGTGGCCTCCAATCCATGTATCGCCTTTTCCTCCACCATATTCACCTTTTCCCAATAAATCGTCATCCACATTAAAAGATGGTTTTTTATCTATTGTTTCTCCAGGCTCCATTGATTCATCGCCTTTTGCAGGAAGATTGCGATTAAGTTCACTTGGTTCTCCTAGTATAGGAGCTTCAGCTTCAATTGGTGGTGTTGGCATATATTTAATATAATAAATATACCGAAGTATAGCAAATATTACATTCGCAGTCTAATGCTATACTTTACAAGATTCCTATTTTTGTAAAGTATGCACTATTTCAGTTTACAGGGTACTTGCCTCTAAGTTGGATCATCGCCAATAAATTCGATGCATTAATAGATGCCATACAACCCAAAGGAGGCTTCTTCATACGATAATTTAGATAAATTCCTATAATTTTGGATAATTTGTATCATAATACATTGTTTCTCATATGGAAAATATGATAGTGTCAATCAATTTTATATCTTTTAATCTCCATATGAAAAAAATACATATTATATTTACATCTGGAATTTTGATTCTAATTGCAACTATAATTTTTGCACTAGCTGCTCTACCCTTTGCTCCGAACTATAAACTAACCCTGGACAAAGCTCAGACAACTCCGGGGACTTACGCGATCAATCCCCAAAATGGACTCACGTTTTCCGATATTGAACTTAATGAGTCATTATTAAAAGTTGGTGCGCCCGAAAGCCTGCAAGTTAAGCTCTATTATAAAGATAAAATTATTGGTGAGAAATCGGTGAAAATGGATGAGATTAGAAGTAGCAAAAAAAGTACTGGCACTTATTCTCTATTTATTCCTTTTGATAAATTAACTATTGATGAGGCCGAACCCGAACATTTCATCACTGCTAGACTTACTGGTCCAACGGATAAAAAAGAATACTATTCTAAGAAAATTAAAGTGATTTTGGATATACAAAGCCCGGGTATTTTATCTGCACAAATCCAAACAGGAGGTTATGAAATAAAGTCTGGTGATATTTATGCTTACTCAAACAAAAATGACGATTTAGAACTTAAACTTACTATTAATGAATTTGTCGCTGCCGAATATACCGCAAAAGAAGCAATATTTCCTTCCACTGGGACCGAGATCAATATGAAATTATTAAGATTTGGCGAAGGCGAAACAAATTATGAGTATAGTTACGTTATCAAGGATGTCGCGGGGAATGAGACTAAAGGCAAAATCGTCAGGATATTGGACACTACAGAGCCTGTGATAAAATTACTTTCAAGTTCGAGTGTTAATATTGGTTCAAGTACAAGCAGGACAAGTCCACTTAAATTTTCTTCAAATGAATCGTTAAGCTCTATTAAGTACGGGAACAATGCTGGTACAAAAGTATCCGGTAAAGAGAATGAATATTCCATCAGTGGTTTTAAAATTGTTGCAGGTACTAATACATATGAGGTTCTTGCTATCGACCTGGCTGGAAATGAAAGCAAAACGACTATTAAGGTCACTGGTACTTCTTCAGGAGCAAGCAAACCAATGTCTTATTTGTCGTTGGACAAATGTAACAATGCAGATACTTCGTACTGTATGCAGAAAGTAGGAGGACATCCTTGCAACAATCCTACTGCTTTTAAGCAATGTATGTCATCACGATGTTCAGGAGCAATATCTTTGACATGTAATTAGCCTTGGGGATCAAAGTGTCTTGACAAGGGCCATGCTTGAATAGATCATTCTACAAGATTAACTGTGGTTCTATATCCGTATTTATATTTCGCACTTTTCCCTGTACTAAATTCTATAATATACCCTGAAACTAATAAATGATCATTATCAATCCAATTATGAGTACAATCCGGACAAATACATCTACTATCAGGAAGTCCAACTCCCCCGCCTTCGATATATAAAGCGTCCAAAAAAACAACAAGTTCATGATCGGCTTTATTGTAACATTCTTGCTTCCCATCACGTCTTTTTAGTAATAAGCGGTCCGAACCAGTTTCTCTAACATTCCCATACTTATCTGCGTATGTATTGTCAGGTATATTTTTGTTCTTCAGCCGAGAACCATATCCAACAACGTCCCCATATTTTTTAATATATTCTTTTAATAATCTTCGTCCATAATCCTCTGCTGCAAAGTAAGAAGTGCACTGCCACGTGGCCTCTTCACAATAAGGATAATCGTAAATATCATTTAGGTTTTTCAATGAAATCGTTTCATCGATAACTTTCTTTGTATTCCAACTCTTTAAATCAAGTAGATAAGTTAGGAAGCGTCTATCTTTTCCTCTATCTATTGATGTGCCAAATAATAGGGCATCATTACCAAGGAAATTTAGATCAAATGAATCAGTAATTTGTGGTGTGAATTCTTTATGCAAATCAAACATTTGTAAATCATATTCACCGAGCGAAATTATTGCATATCTTGGATAATCATCACAAACAAACTCAATAGCAATCTTATTGAAATCTTCGGAGAGAACAAATTCCTCTAAGGTATCAACTTTGCACCCTCTTACCTGTGGCAAGTCTTTACTATACAGTGTTTTCAGGTCCTTTACTTCTATAATATGCACAGAGAACTCATTGTGCTCAGTTTCTTCTATGGTTAGTATTTTTTTGCCCGGGATAGTTTCCAGTTCAGTAGTATTTTTAGGGAGAGCTACCTCTCTATCCTCCTTTAGATAGTGAACAGTGTACGATTTATATCCAGAGATAATTATTGCACTATCGTCATTCCAGACCATATCGTTTATTTCCCCAGTAGTTTTATATCATCCGACATTCGAATCTATTTGAGGGAATATCCTGAAGTACAGTGTATATAATACAAAACAAAGCACAAAAGGTATTACTAATAGCAGAAATAGTAAACTTGGGTGACGGCTTATTATGAACTTCTGCTTTAGCCTATTTTTCATCTTTTCTCAAACTATATAAAAAGATTAATAAAATACTTTGGCATTATGTTCCACATTGTATTTCAGAACCACTAATTATGAACAACATCCATCCTAAGCCATTTTGGAAGATTATTATTTTTCATTTTACGAATTTAATTGATAAAAATTACAGTTTTCCCCTAATCTTTGCTAATTCAGCTTTATCACTTGTCTCTATTGGCAAAATATAGCTTGTCCCGTGTTTAAGTTTAAATATTACAACATGATTATGTACTATAACTTTTTTTATATTATTGAACTCTATCCTCGTAAATTTATCTAGAAAGTCTAATTCCAATGACTTATCAGTTATTGAAAAATTTATGTATTTTCTTTTGTTTTTTATTCTAATGTAGTAATAAGTGTAAAGTGTGCTTAATGATAGATAGAAAGCAATTATTACTGGAAAAAGAAATAATGTAAGTAACGCTTGTGCCAAGTGATTTCGTAGCAGATCAAAAATGATTATACCCATGCCCAGAGAAATGATTACATACCACAATTTACTTAATTTTATTGTATACAAATACTGCCTCAGAATAGATAAGTAAGTAATTCTAGTCTCAAATTTTTGAACCTTATCTCTCATAGTATTTTACAATTTAAAGAACATTATTAAATGCACATACACCAATAATGCTGTCCCTATTCTATATCTTTAATTTTAACTTCTCTTAAATTGAGAATAATTTGATCTATTTCTGACTGTTCAAAATTTTCATTATTTGTGATTATGTCAACTAAATACTTCTCGTCAACCGAAATAAAATAATACATATTACTATCATTTAAATTAAAGGTTTGACAGATTTTATACTTCCCATTACTCAACGTTCTATATTCTGTCCTATCATACATATCTGAAGTAGACATATTTTCACAGTTACCCTCAATATAATCGGATTCATTATTTTTATATTGGAATGTATCATACGTATCGTCATGAATATTTTTAACTGTTATTATATTACCTTTTTGATCTTTGTATTCTGTACTATAGTACATTAAGAAAAAGAACATTACTTTCACTACCTTAGTGTCAGTTTTAGTATAACCATTTGGAATATACTCAAAATCTATAACATTCTCGTTCTTATAATAGTGTTTATACAAATTCTTCATGTATACCATCGAAGACAGGATACAACAAGATATAATTATAAATACTAAAATTATTAAAATACTTTTTTTACAATGCATTACTATTAAGGATATCTAAAATTTCCTCTTTATTTTTTTCCCTGACTAATAGCCAGATTCCATCTAATTCGTATTTTAAGAATAATAATCCATAAATACTTCTAACAAAATCCTGAATATCTTTTTGGTCATATTCCATGATTTTGTTCCATTCCGCCATCTTATATTTCTTTTCCTGTGGGAGAATTATGCCCCACATCCCATGTGACCAAAAGCGATGATTCATCATATCTTGTTCATCAACCCATTCAAAAAACCATGGTAAGTCTGCCTGTCTTTTAAAAACCCTTCCTTCATATTTTTCTAGTGGCCTAACCGCGATATCTGACGCCGTAAAGAACCAATTAGAGATAAACATTGAATTTGATTTAACTAGCTTTGAAATAACTCTCTTGTAATAATCTATTATTCGAGTAAAAGTTTTTCTGTCTCTTTTTTGATATCGAATATATTTATCATGAAATAATTGCTTCGAAGTCTTTTTCAATTCAGTAGGGACCTTTAATTTCTCAATATCGTAATAACCAGCCGAGCTACCGCAGTCATCGGTAATTCTTACTTGTATCAAGCTAAATCTAATTTCCTTAACTTTGGAAATGAACTCTTCGTTTACATAATTTGATTCATTTGTATAAACTTCCAAGTAGTTGAAAGGTAAGATACCTTTAAGAGTCAAACCAAACTCATCCCAATTAATAGTTTTTGGTTCTAAAATTTTGATTTCTTTTTTTAGTAATCCTTTCATTTCGGTACCATCCTTCCATCTGGATATATTCTAAATTCTTCTCCTTGCGGATTAGTATAATCCCAATGTTCCCCGATTGGATCAGAATGATTCAAATCTGGATAATATTTTTCCCCTGTTATTGGGTTATACCAACTTCCTTGCCCACTTCCTGGTTGCCCAGAGCCTTTCCATACAAACCCCTGTCTAGGTGGAATGGTGGAATCATATCCTGGAAAAGGATTAGATGAATTCAAATAATTTACAGTACTATTATAGCATTGGTAAGTCTGGTATCCACCATATAGCGTAAATGCCGCATTACCTCCAATCATAAGATAATCCATAGTGCTACATTGATTACTATTACAGTATTTCACTCCTTCATATGTACTATATCCACCAATTGCAGTCCCTACTGCTAAAGTAGTGATAACTTGTCCATTAGCTGTAAAAACCAAAGCCGGTGTTGAAGTCAAAACCCCAGCTGCAGAAATTTCTGGGGCAAGTGGAGCAACTGCAATAACCACTACTGCTATACCACCGACAATTATTACATCCCCAACATGATATTTTTCAGACAAGGCTGTATATTTTTCGACATCTCTTTCATATTCATCTGCGTAACTTTGTAAAAATTGAGAGTTCGGATTTGATGATACTGATGACAAAGGACCAGTTTGTTGTTGAGTAGAGATATTTATTTGTGGCCTAGGTCCTTGGGGATCTAATAAGTCGATCACCATCTGAGTACCAGTTTCTATACTCGCCGCAAGTTCTCCTAAGCTTTCATTGACCCCGTCTCTTGCATCTGTGTATAAATTATATCCATACAGATCTTTATAAGTAATTGGGCTCTGATTCACATACATATACCTATGCAAGCTCATTGGTTCTTCTGTCTGGCCTCGGTAGATATCCTGTTGTAGCCATACTCCGTAAGTTGGGTCATAAGCTCTCGCATAGAACTCATAGAGATCTGTATTACTGTCCCATAACTGTCCTGTGTATGTATACTGGTTATGCGGTTCTGTGAAGTTTCCTGTCTGTGGTTCTATCAGTCCAAAGTCATTGTATCTATAGTTGTGTTCACTCTGTCCTTTATCTTTTGTCACTCCTGCTACAGATCCTAGACCATCATATTCATACCAGTACTTCTGCCCAGTAGTGCCGGTTGGGAAATTCTGCATCTCTGCTATCCTGTTCTGGTCTCCTCGGTAATAGTTACTTCTTTGGTTATTCCAGATCGAATACTCAGCAACAGGATCAAGGTTATCATATGCATATTGCGTTGTCTTAATACCAGATGCTCCAAGTTTAGGATCATAGGTCTTTTCTAAACGTCGACCAATACCATCATATTGATAGGTAGTCTCTGCTCTTACATTTTGTCCACCACCAGTTGCATTACCTTGGTAATCTACCACTGAGGCCAGTCTATTTTCCGGATCATAGCTATATCTACTACCCTGAACTTTCGGTCCTTGTGGTCCTGGGAACTCTTTATTTACCCTATTCCCATTAGCATCATATTCAAAGTTAATCGCCTGGAGTTTATCATTTTGTCCGTTATTAGATTCCTCAGCTTTTTTGAGCTTAGCAAGCAAGCTATTTCTAACACCTTCATTATCAATTCCAGTTACCGTCTCCACCTTTGTTTTCAGTTCAGTCAACTTCTGAGTGATCAAAGTATTATCGTGAGTAGTGCCTTCTACAAGACTTAACAGTTCTGTTACAAGAGTATCAAGCTCATTAGCTGTGGTAGCTGTGATATGCTTGTTCTTCTGTGCCTTAATTTCGTGCTGTAATGCATACAATGATTGTGCTATCTTGTCGTACTTACTCTGACGTTGCAGTTTCGTATCATTTTTATTACCCTCAAGAACCGTGATCAATTGGTTAATATCATTGTATGTGTACTGCTGGTTCAGCGCGTCCTTCTTCTGACTTGTTGCTGGATTATCGTTCGTGTTCAAGCTTAATCTATTCCCAGCACGATCATAAGCATACTCACTAAACACACCTTCGCTGTCAGTACTTTTTGTCAGCCTTCTGAGTGCGTCATAGCTGTAATTAGTTGTCACTTTCTTTGGATTTCTCCATGCATAAGTCGCATCTGTCTTTGTTCTGTATCCAGCATCATTGTAAGTATAGATAAACTGGGAGTTTACAGTTGTTGTCGCATTCACGCTTTTCTTGTTTGTGACATTCAATGCCCTGTCTGCTTTATCATAACTGATCGTAGAGACAGTACTATTTGGGTTCGTTACTTTTGTTGTATTACCAACACTATCCCTTGTATAGCTCGTCACTTTGCCCGCAGGATCAGTCATGTTTTTTAACCAGTCGTTCTTATAGTAGCCGTAATTTACCTTACTGTTATCCGAATAGACAACTGATGTTCTATTACCAACTGGATCATAAGCATATTGTAAGTTGCGTCCAAGTGAGTCTTTGACAGATATATTTCTATTTAAAGCATCATAGTTAAATAAAGATGTCCCAATACTGTCTTTGATCTGGGTCTTATTGTTATTCGGGTCATAGCTGTAGGTCAAGTTATATGCGCCCTGGTATTTCACCTCTTTCAGCTCATCATCAGGATAGTAGGAATAATTAGTTCGTTTTCCATTCGCATCAACTCTAAGTGTCCTATTGCCCGCAGGGTCATACTGATAGGTCCATGAGTTTCCTAAAGCATCAACTTCTTTGATCTGCCTGTTCAGCGCGTCATATTCGAATTTTGTAATGTTGTCGTTAGGGTTTTTAATTTCAACAAGATTACCATTAGCATCATAAGTATAGTTCGTATCGACATTAATGCTCGCATTTTCCGGTTGCCCCGACTTAAAATTCTCAATAACACCTTTGAGCTGATATAACTTATCCAAATTGTAGTGGGTTACAATACCATCAGGAGCTGTTTTGTCAGTTAAATTACCCTCTTTATCGTATTTATAATCAATTTTTTCTATTTCCGGGTTGGTTTCAGAAGTTGTCCTGTCAAGATTATCATAAGCAAAAGTGGTTGCATGTCCGTTTCCATCTGTCACTTTAACTGTATTGCTATTCTTGTCATATTCAAATTTTGTTATTTTACCTTCAGCATCAGTGATCTTGGTCACTCTGTATAGACCATCAAGGACATATGAAGTCAAATGACCATTTTCGTCCGTTTCTTTTATAACATTGCCAACTGCATCATAAGAATAAATATATTTCCCTTCCAAAGCATCTGTCTTTTGTACCAATCTGTCCAATTCATCATAAGAGTACTTTGTTGTATTTCCTTTAGCATCCACAACAACAGCAAGGTTCGAATTTCTATCATAAAGATAATTTGTTTTATGTCCCTCGGGATTTTTCTGTTCAACAACCCTGTTGATCTTATCGTAAGCGTAACTTGTAGGGTTGGAATTCTCATCTGTAACCTTTAATACATTTTCACCTAGATCATAATTAAATGCCCGAACTCCATTTAGAGCATCTTTCGTACTTATCAGTCTATTCAATCCATCATAAGTTAATGTTGTAGGATTATTTTTTGCATCAACCGATCTAACTAAATTATCAACTTTATCATAAGCATATGCACGTTTCTGGTTCTCAGCATTAATCTCTACTACTACCCTATTCAATTCATCATAGCTTTGAGTTGTCACATTGCCATTTCTGTCCGTAACCTTGACCAGGTTCCCGATTTTATCATATTCAAATTTTGTAGAGCTCCCTGTTGCATCAATTATCTCAGTGTTCCTGTGGGCTTTATCATATTTGAATTGCGTGCTGAAACCCTTAGGGTTTGTCAGTTTGATCAAATTCCCATGCTTGTCATATTCATAAACTGTCTTCAAATTACAGTCAGTTGTAGTACAAGTATATTTCACATTTTCTATTTTCTGTACAAGCCTATCTAAAGAATTATATTTAAATTGAGTAATAGTTCCTTTTTGATCGACTTGCTTAACAAGATTTGAGTTCGCATCATAAGAGAATGTCGTAACCCCGGACTTTGCGTCAGTGGCTTTAACTAGTCTATTCAAAGCATCATACGTGTATGTAGTTTTAAACCCACGCGGATTTGTCATATCAACCACATTCCCATTTGCATCATAAGCATATTTAGTTATATTCCCCTCAGCGTCCTGGGCTTCAACAACGCGGTCCAACACGTCCAATTTGTATGTGGTCTTGTTTCCGTTCGCATCAGTTTCTTCTGAAATAGCACCTCTTGGATTATATTTATATAATTTTGAGGCTTGGAGGCCGTTAGCATCACTTGTTTGTTTGGTCACTCGGTAAAGAGGATCGAGCTCTAATAATAAAACACGGCCCTCTGGATCAACAACTCTATTCTCGACCCTCGTGCCATTATAAAAAATTTGTGAAATAGCCTGATTTGTAGTACCAGTTGCTTCTGTAACTTTCGTAACATCATACACAGGATTATATGAATATTGAGTAATCCTACCTTCAGGATCGATCTTCTTTAACATCTCGTTCATATCCCCGAACTCAACTTTAGTCTCATAACCAAGTTGGTTAGTAATTTTCACAAGATTTTCTGACCCATCATATTCATACTTTGTTTCACCACCATTAGCATCAGTTTCCTTCATTAAATGGTTATTTCCGTCATACTCAAAGCCAAGTATAAACCCATCAGGTCCACTGATCTTTGTTATATTATCTACTTTGTTATAAGTATACGAATATTGACTATTGCTTGGTTTAGTCTCAGTTAACTTTCTTCCTAGTCCATCGTAAGTGAACCTGGTCTGGCCATTAAGCGCATCAGTAATTTTTATCAGATCGCCTTGAGCTGAATAAGCATAACTTGTCTTATTTCCATTGTAGTCAATCGATTCGATTACTTGCCCATATTGATCGTACTTAAAAGTGGAAAACTTACCCGCAGGATCTGTGATTTTTGTCAGATTGCCCTTACTATCATAATTATAAACATATTTAAAACTATCCTGTTTAACACTTTCAAATAAAGTCTTATTGAACGAATTAAATTCACGTTTAGTTTCCTGTCCAAGGGCATCCTTCTCAAGTATCTGATTACCTTTACTATCATAATTAAATACTGTTTTTTTGCCTTCCGGATCTGTAATTCCAGTTAATTTTTTATCTGAATTGTACTCATATGTGGTTTGCTTGTTGTTTTCATCTACTACTGAAGAAAATAGCCCGTCAACATAATTATATTTCGCAATGCTTCCATTCGCATCCTCAACAACGGTTTGCGTACTTGCATATGCATATTCCTGGACAAAGCTTTCATCAGCCTGCTGTTTTATTACCCTTCGTTTCGCATCATATGTGTTCACAAATGCCGTATGGCCTTTTGGTGTTGTCTTTTTAATTATACTGTGATCAGAATATTCATAACTTACAACACCGCCATTAGCATCAATTACTTTAACTAGATCATCACCCCCATTATATTCGAGGTTAATTGTCTTTCCCTCAGGCGCAGTGACAGATGACACAAGCCCATTGTCGTTATATTGGAAAGTGATCTTTCTTCCACCATCAGAAGTTATGCTTTCAATCTTTGATAAATTCACATGGGGCGTATGATCTAAGTATGCAAAACTTAATCCATTCCCGTTTGTATCTTCAATACGCGAAACATCGCCAAAAGAATCAAAATCTACTTTAGTCTGATCAGACAATTTGAGTTCATAGCCATTCGCTGTTTTTGTTAAGCTATCAAATATCCCCGGACTTGGGACAAGATCAATCCCCTTGAATACGGTTACTCTCCCATCCGGATATGTTACAAACACACCTTTGAACAAATGGTTGCTCATTATATTAAGGTGATAGTTATAACTGTGCGTCCAATTTTCTCCAAAAATCGTGAGTCCTGTGCCTAGAGAGTTGTAACTCGCATTAAGTTCAATCTCGGGTCTGCCAGATACTTTAACAATATTAAATTGTTCAAATAAATTTCCATTTTGACTATTTACAGGATCTCCCAAAAATTGGTTTGGACAATATGGATTGCAACTTCCAGCTTTAGCAGAAGTATATTCATTGTTGAAAGAAGCAAATCTCGCTTTATCTAAATAGTGCGCCCATGGTGGTATACCAAGGTCAAAACCAAGTGCTCCACGACTAGTATACCCTCTTGTCGGGCTCCAGATCGCCTCATTATTAGCATTATCATAGGCAAAAATAAAATAATTCAATTTCGCGCCTGTTAAGCAAGGGACTTCAGCTGCATATCTATCACCATCATTGGACATCTCATAATAAGTTCCATCTAGATACACATAAGCTACTTTGACACCACTTCCATCATCAGTAATTTTTGCATCAACATAAAGTTTGCCGTCATAGCACATCGCATTTACATCTTCGATCATTGGAGGTGCAAGATCGGCATCAGGATCAATTCCTTCACCAAATGACACAGCATCAGCTATCTGGTAATCTTCACCTATTATAGGAGTTGACATCAATGAAGCCCCACCAGTACCTTCAAATTCAAATTCTCCGAACGAAATGACCTTACCCTCATACTGCTTTTGATTAACATTAACTATAGTAATACTATTTTTATCCAGGACCCAATAACTTACTTGCCCGTCATGTAATTTCAAATCTCCATCTTGTAATTTTGGAATAGACACTTTTACTTCAAGTCTTCCTGTCAAACCATCCTGTTTAGGTACCCAGAAAGCAAATGCCGGGAAAAGTCTATTAACATACAATGCAGTCCCTTTATATCCACTTGTTTGCAACTGCCATGTAGCTACAGATCCCATTGTACTGAAACAGGAAGATGGATCAGAATCATCTACTATATAACCACATTCCGTTGCCGGCTCTTCTTTCGGTGCTATATTTGAAGTAAGAAAAGTAGTAAAGTGCGTTGTTTGTGCAACTATTTCATCCCCATCTATTTTTGTTTCAATTTTCTCCCATTTTTGTGTTTCTTCATTGAAAAAATATGTAATAGAAGGATCTACTTTAATCTTTGCTAATTCTTCCCCAGTCAATTTCGTTCTGATCGTTATAGGCTTATCAAATTTAGACACACTTTCTCCATATAAAGTCTGTGCGGTCAAATTGTAGATCTTTTCTAGATTCTGAGTGGCAAATTCTTTATTTACCTTTTCAGATTTAAAAGAAATTATTAAAATTTCACTATAAAATCCCTTAGGAAATTCCACAGAAATATTTCCAGTTTGCAGACTTCCGCCTTTCTCTGGATCGATTATTACCTGTTCATATAATCCTTCTTGTATGGAAGTTGTATTGCTCTGTTTAATTGCGTCCTCTACTCGAGTATCAAAATCCTCTATCCTTGACTGTTCCTCTTTTAATTTATTCTGCAAAACTGTCTCAAATTGTTCTTGAGTAAGAGAATAGCTACCATCTTCCCTTACCTCTACTTCAGTATTTACCGGCAGGTATTTTTCTATCTCAGTAAATTCCACTGGCCTTGTTTCCACATTGCTATTCGCATTGACTTCCTCAACATTGCCACCACCATGCAAAAAATAAAGCACACCAAATACCGCACTGGTCAATAAAGCAACAAACAACAGGAACAGTGGGAGAAATTTTCCTTTTTTATGATGAATATCTTGCGGATCTGTAGACATAGTAGATAGTTGTAAAAATATATAAAAAAAATAATAACGCAAAAACTTATTAAATCTGACGCTAGCATAAAATGAAATTTTATGCACTGTATTATGACGCAAATTTTGCCAGTTTTCGGAAATTTTTCGTGTTTAGAAGTTCACCTCAATCCAGCTCATACTCATCCAGCATGTCATCAGCCTCTCGCGAGCTTTGGTACTTGTACAATTTCTCATAAATACCGCCGACTTTCAGAAGTTCTTCATGCGTGCCACTTTCAATAATCCCACCTTTATCAATGACAAATATCCTATCTGCGCGCCTGATTGTTGATAATCGGTGCGCAATAATAATGCAAGTTCGGTCCGAGATCAGGTTCCAGATAGCCTTTTGGACCTTAATTTCCGATTCAGAATCAAGAGAGCTCGTTGCCTCATCAAGGATCAGGATCCGCGGATTTTTCAAAATCGTCCTTGCAATCGAAAGCCTTTGCTTCTGCCCGCCTGACAATTTAATCCCACGTTCGCCTATCCAAGTATTCAATTTATGTGGAAGAACTCCTATAAATTCCCATGCATTCGCCAGTTCACAAGCCTTTTTCATTTCTCCCTCCGTAGCATCAATTTTTCCATAGCGGAGATTTTCAGCAATAGTATCATCATAGAGATAAGAGTCCTGAAGTACCATCCCGATATTCTTCCGAAGCATGGACTGCAAAAGATTTTTTACATCAATACCATCAACCATCACGCTGCCACCAGTTACATCATAAAACCTGTTGATAAGGTTGATTATCGTAGATTTGCCCGAGCCACTCCTGCCAACAAGAGCGACAGTTTCGCCTGGTTCAATTTTGAAATTCATATCATTGATCACCAACGCCCCTTTCTTATACTCAAACCTCACCCCATCGAACTCAATCGAACCTTTCGGTTTCCATAATAAATTCGTGCTATCCGAACTAGTATTATCAATAACTTTCGGAGTTTTATTTAAAATTTTCACAAAACCTCTTGCACCAATCGACATCTTTTTAAACTCAAAATACATCCAGGTCAGGTTCCAAAGCGGTTCCCGAAGCGTAATAGTATATTGAGTAAGAAGGAAATATGTACCAAGAGTAACTTTGCCCTCAACGGCCTGCATGATCAAATAAGCATTCAATCCAAACACCCAGCATGTCAGGAAAAGATCTTTAACACTAGCAAGGTCCCACAAGTGTTCAATCTTTACAGTAAGTCTGCTGATTTTTCTGTTGAAACTCATCATCTTTTTCAGTTCATACCGCGCTCTATCAAAGCTTTTCACGAGTCTAATTGAACTAATAACCTCCCAGAAATGTCCAAATTCATCATCGTAAAGTTGATTTATTTTTTTCTGCATAGGCTCATGCCTGCGAATAGCAAGGACATTTATCACAATAAACGGGATAAATGCGACAACCATGAGCAGAGCAAACTCCCATTTGACCTGTGAAATAAGGGCAATCGCTATAATCGCTGCTAAAACATTTGGCAGGAAAAAAGTGGCAACTTCTCCAATCTGGTCAACCATCCTATTAATTCCCCTATCAACTTTGGACATGACATTGCCTGAAGATTGCTTATCAAAATATGAAATATCCTGCTTCAAAAGATGTTCCAGCGCTATAACTCGAAGATGTCCTCGAAGTTTTTCAGCAAGGACCATACTAAATCTCCAGGAAATGCGATTTGCAAACCAGTTCAAAACCTGAGCAATAATTACAAGAACTAGAATTGGTGTAATTTTATCAACTGCCTGGTCTTGCGAAATATCACCTTCAACTGCTTTCTGAACAAAATCCACAGCAAACTTCCCAAGCCAAGGGTTAATCTGCGCATTTAGAGCGACTATGATAATGAAAAAGCCTATGACAATAAGATAGTTTCTAAATGGTCGCGCGAATTTTAATATTATGAGCAGGTTTTTCATAGAACGAATTGAATTGGACAGTTAGAATAGCCACAATAACACTATACAACATATCAATAGCTCCGTGAATTATATAACCGATTTAAGGATAACAAAAACGAGATTTAATATCAGAAGAACTTATATACCTAAAACCGAGTTTCTTCACTAAATCAGCAGATTTAGTGTTTTCTTTTTTAATTTCAGCGAATATTTTAGCAAAATAATGCTTTTCCTGATTTAATTTCAAAAATTCACTTAATACATTAGCCATGATTCCTTTCCCCTGCTCTTGTTTCTTCAAAATGTACCATATTTCGGCCTCATTTTCTGAAGAAATATTTTCAAAGCCCAATAAACCTACCACTTGATCATCAACATAGACAAAATAAACAAAATCCTTCTCGGACGCATTTATTTCACGAATAGTGCTCTGTGCTTTCTGTTCATCTCCATTCCAGCTCTTAATCACATCGTCCATGTATTGCACATTCTCCTTATCAAGATATATTTCCATAAAATCTCTTACATGTTCAGAACTTATTCTTTCTAGTCTAAGAGAAGAATTAAGGTGAATATCGTCAGGCAGGCTCATATGTTTATCTTGATAAAATTTATTCTATTGTAAATTATACATCTTAAGTTTTCTACCGCCTACCCCCTCCCCGAGCGTTGCAAAAGCATGTACCGATGTACAGGAATTTTGATGTCCGATTTCATATTTATTGCGGGTTTCCAGACTTTTATACTTGTACATCGGTACATGCTTTTACAATGAGCTGGGAGATAGTAGGTACGAAATTCCCAGAATACTGACAAAAAAGGCTTGACTGCTGGATAAGGTATAAGAAGCTTAATCAACACTCCTCTACAACGCAAGAAACACTACTGGCACTGCTAACCCAAGCACAATCCCGCCAACTACATCTAAAACGTAGTGCTCTTTTGTAAACAGCGTTGAGAGCGCGATCAATACTGGCAAGGCAATCCAAAAAGCTGTTAACTCCGGCACTTCCATTACAAAAAATATTGTCAGGCATATTGCATGTGCCACATGCAGACTGGGAAATGCTGTCAAAGGCCGGTTCAAACTATAATGCCATTTTATCAATCTAGAAAAAACATTCTTACCATAAATATACGCGCGGGGCGCTCTGGTCGGGAAAATCAAATTAACAAGCCCAGTTATCAATCCCATTACCCCCATCGAAAAAACAAACTCCATAAAATTGTTATCGTTATGCCGCGCCCAATTCTACCTACATAAAATGCGTGCGCTCCAAAACCGCCAAGGGTAAGAGCGTATATGAGTAATTTTGTTTTTGACAAATCTTTTGGAAGCAAAGATGTGTAATAAATTGCATCGTAATTTGCTCGGTTAAGTTTTGCTATTGTAGCAATACGTTCCCCGCGAAGTTCGTTAATTTTATAGGCGAGTGCGTTTTTTTCCTTGTCATTTACGGCATATTTATATAGTTTTTTGTTCTCTTTAATCTGTTCTTCTATTGGTTTAATTGTTTGTTTTATAAATATTATATGCGCCGCTTCATCTTTTCTACGGTTAT
>Ga0209416_1000439_pt1 | contig 42687 bp, 46 predicted proteins | sample RifGroF1_FD_184001 | JGI IMG/M metagenome (GOLD analysis project Ga0209416, IMG submission 184001) | Groundwater microbial communities from Rifle, Colorado, USA - Groundwater F1 (SPAdes) (version 2) | ecosystem: Environmental > Aquatic > Deep subsurface > Groundwater | place: Rifle, Colorado...
AGGAAACTGTTCCATCCGATTCTTTTAATCTTCATAGTTTACTATGTTTAAAATTAACAAATACTTCATTAGTATAACAGATTTCTTCAGGGGCAGTTTGAAGAAATACCTTATTCTGCTAGTCCCAGAGACTTTTTAATATCTCCGACCATAGACTCTTTCATTTGCTGTTTAATTAACTCTGTCTTCAAGCTTTCCAAGGATGAGATAGCCGCTTGGAGTTGAGTCATAACCTTCGTATCTCCCTCCTGAGCCATAATCATCTTTTTAACACCTCCTACTTGTCCTTCTACTCTCTTTATTCTGTTCTCTATTCCTCTTGGGTACTTCATATATAAAAAGTATATTTGAAAGACATGGTGAGTGCAATATCTGGATGGTTCTGTAGGGGAACAATGTTATTTGTTCCCCTACTGGGTGATCATTATTACAAAGATTCTCTTTTGTAAATTTCGGGATCATCTGCAAGCTTGAGATAGTATGCTGCAAGTTCTTTGCAAGCTAACTTTCTCAATCGTTTTGGGCAAGCTCTTAAAATCGTATTCCAAGTATTTATGTTATCAGCTTTTTTTGATATCCAAAGACTAAGAACATCTTTCTTACCAGTTTGTTTCAAAATTTTTTCAATGCCGCCGAGCCAAAGATTGTCTTCTCTGTTGAGCTCTTTCCATACCCTTTTCCACAAAGCTTTGTTTTTTCTTACAGAGTAGAGCTCATATAAGTCCCAGAAGCCTATCTTTTCGCCAGAAAAAACTAATCCCTTTGCTTTCTCGTAGGCATCTCTCGCTGCTTTAGAATCATTCGAAAGTCTTTGAATCATGAGCATACAGAAAGACAGATTATCTGGAGGTGCAATTCGCAACCAACCAATGTCTTGCGTAAGATCAAAAAGTTCTCTTCTGAGTTCATGATTCCCCTTTACAAGCCTCTTCATCACGATATTGAATTTTGCTTCCTGACCAGGATCAAAATATCCATTGTAGTGCTTGTAGAGATAGACTCCATCGTCAAAATACTCTATCTTTTCAATTGCAAATCTTAAGAGTTGTTTAATTCGCTTACTACGGAACGACCAGGAAATCTTTCTCATGATTCCTTGATATGACATCTTCCACAATCTTTTAGTATTCAGCTCAAACATTTCGACCCTCCTTGGTATTTGAATGTGTTCTTATCTTTAATTTTTAACGATCCCTATATTTCACCCGACATTATTATAGGCCTTCTTGTTTATAATCTCAATATCAAAATCCCCCAAACTTTTTATAGACAGCGGAATATTCTTTTGTTATAATCTCTCTGCTATGAAAAAAGACATACACCCAAAATATAATAACAGTTTAGAAATCACATGCTCATGTGGAAGTAAGCTTGTTACTGGTAGTACACTTGAATCAGACGGTCTAACCGTTGAAATCTGTTCCAAATGTCATCCATTCTACACTGGAGAACAAAAGATTGTAGACTCAGACAACCTCGTAAAGAAATTCGAAGATAGAAGAGAGAAAGCAAAGGGCATGTCCTTCAGAAGCAAGAAGGAAAAAATGGCTGCAAGAAAAAAGAAAATGGGAGAAGTAAAAGCTTCTTCATCTCTAACACTTAGAGATATGCTTGAGAACGCAAAAGTCTCTAAATAACAAGTTTCAATAAATATTTTTACATGATATATTATCCATTATGGATTTAGCTTTAATACAAAAAAAATATTCCGACAACGATGCACAGAAGAAGGTAATTGAAATACAAAACCAAATCTCTTCTAACCATAATAGCGGAACAAATATTACACAGTTAAGTAATGACCTCTCCTACTACTCCGAGCTTGCTTCCCTAATCTCCAAAATACAAAGATGCGTAAAAGAGATTACAGATGCACAAGAGTTACTTGAGGAAGAAAACGACTCCTTAATTAAAGAGATGGCAATTGAAGAGATAGAGAACAAAGAAAACGAGATTGAGACAACTGAGAAACAAATTCAAGGCATTAAAATCGCAAGAGAGTTTGAAGACGTAGATGACAATAGATCTGCAATACTTGAAATTAGAGCTGGTGCAGGTGGAGATGAAGCTTCCCTGTTTGCTGCAGATATCTTCAGAATGTACAAAAATTACAGTGTAACCAAAGGATGGGAACTTGAGATAATTGAGAACAACATAACCACAGATGGAGGATACAAAGAAGCCATAGTACATATCAATGGAAAAAACGTATTTAAAAATCTTAAGTATGAAAGTGGAGTACACAGAGTACAGCGTATTCCTACTACAGAATCTTCTGGGAGAATACATACATCTACGGTATCAGTCGCAATACTTCCAGAAGCAAAAGATATAGATATTCAGATTAATCCAGAGGATTTGAAGATGGAAGTTATGAGAGCATCTGGAGCAGGTGGTCAGTGTGTAAACAAAACCGACTCTGCAGTTAGAATTACACATCTACCAACAGGAACAATTGTTTCTTGCCAAGAGACCAAGCACCAAGCTCAAAACAAAGAGAAAGCAATGGCTCTACTTAGATCTAGACTGTATGACAAGAAAAAGGCAGAAGAGGATGCAAAAAGATCAAGCCTTAGGTCTTCCATGGTTGGTTCTTCCATGAGAGCGGAAAAAATTAGAACATACAATTTTCCACAAAACAGAGTAACAGATCACCGAGTGAAAAAATCTTGGTTTAATCTTGAAGGTATTATGAATGGAGATATCCAGCAAATAATAGATGATGTTAGGGAGGGTATTCAGTTACAAGCATTAGAAAAAAGTGAATAAAGAGCTATCTTTGTTGTATAAAATTCAATCTGTTTTAAAAGAATCTGGTTATCAAGATATTTCAAGAATATCTCAGGAAGTACTACACTTCATACAAGAAGAAAATGTCTCTTCAGACGTAATTTTTCAAAGACTCCTTACTGGAGAACCGTGGGAATATATATGTGGGAAGACAGAGTTCAGAGGATATGATTTTCAAGTAAACAGTAATGTCCTTATCCCACGGATTGAGACTGAACAGATTGTAGATATTGCCAAAAACAATTTAGCGGGAATTAAAAACATTGTAGATATTGGAACCGGTTCTGGCTGTATAGCAATATCCCTTGCCAAAGAAATTGAAACAGATATCCCTATTTACGCAATCGACATTAGTCAAAAAGCACTACAGATAGCGCAGAAGAATGCTAAATTAAACAGTGTAGAAAACAAAATAATATTCAAAAACAACAACCTCCTTGAGGGTTTAGAATTTAGTTCCCCTACTCTTTACATCGCGAATCTTCCATACATTCCCACAGATATGTACGACAAACTAGACAAAAGTGTGCATGAATTTGAACCAAAACTTGCTTTAGAAGCAGGAGATGATGGTCTAAAGTATTACAAAGAAATTTTCAAACAGATACCAAGTGGGAACAATATATTAATCATAGAGATAGAGCCATCTACTCTAGAGAATATCAAAAAGATAAAACAACCAACTAAAGCAATTAAAGATTACAGAGGATTAGATAGATTCTTACTATTCAACCTCTCCTAGTACAACATCAAAAGTTTTTGTAACACCACTTCTGTAAACCTCTACCTTTACACTTTCCCCTACTTTGTGTCTCTGGATTATATTGGTGAGAGCGACATTTACATCCTCTCCTCCGAACTTTGTAACTATGTCACCTCTCCTAATACCTGCTTTGTATGCTGGACCAGCAGTATCTAGTCCTCTAATTAAGGCTCCTGGAACGATATTCTTGTAATACAGAAGATCGTACTCATAGAACATTTCGTAGGATATTCCCATGTATGGTTTGATGAATTTCCCATATGTCTTGTACTCCTCTATCCTCTCCTTAACCTTGTTAATTGGAATAGCAAAAGAGATATTGTCAGCACCAGAGGTTGTTGCGAAATTAATCCCAATTACCTCTCCTTGTGAGTTAATCAATGGACCACCTGAATTACCAGGGTTAACTGCAGCATCTGTTTGTATTACGTCTTCATATGTTTTGGAGGTAAATCCGGACCAATCTGAGCTTGCTGTTACAGTTCTATTCAATCCACTGATTATTCCCTCTGTAGCACTCCCAGCATATTTACCTAAAGGAGTTCCAATAGCGAGTACTTTTTGTCCTACAGCCAAGACATCTGAATTACCAAGCTTAATTGGTGTTAAATCTTTTGCATCAATTTTTATCAATGCAATATCATTTACATCATCTTTTATAATCTCCACTACGTCATATTTTTTCTCATCGTTTGTAATCACCTGATATACAGAATCTGCACTTGAGACTACATGCTGGTTGGTAATAATAAGTCCATCTGCACTGATAATAAATCCAGTTCCGATACTGTTACTGCTATCTACTACACCCTTTGTCTTAGATACCGAAAGGGTTGAGATTGCGATACTGACAACAGAGGCTTGAGATTCCTTCACGATATTAATTGTATTAACCTCACTCTCGGAGACCACTAATTTATCACCACTCTCTGTAGAGATATCTGTATTTTTAAAAAGAAAAGGCAATGCACTTTTTATGTTCTCTGAATTCCTTAAAACAAGAAATCCACCCATTAGTAGTACTACCAGAACAGCGAAGACGAATCCCCCAATATACAGGACTCTTTTTGTAAATATTTCTTTAAACTTTTTCATAATTACAAACATTTACAATTTATTTATCTGTTGAATTGCTTTGATTAATTGGGGATCTCTTCCCGCAACAAAATCTTCATCTGTAAACTCAACTACTACATCTGGTGTAATTGGATTCTCCTTGTTCAACCAATCTCCATTTGGAAGCAACCATTTCAATGTTGTAATGTGCAAACTAGAGCCATCACTTAAATCCAGGACATTCTGTGCAGTTCCCTTACCATATGTCTTCTCGCCTACTACTGTAGCCCTTTTTGCCTGCTGTAGAGCTCCTGAGAGAATTTCAGAGGCAGAAGCACTTCCACCGTCTACAAGTACAACTAATTTAACATTTGTTAAGTTCCCACCATCCTTAGACTCATATTTATCTATCTTTCCGTTACCATCCTGTTGCATTGAAATTACGTATCCACCCTGTAAGATGTCATCGGCAGCATATATCGCTGCATCAAAATATCCTCCAGGATTACCTCTTAAATCTAGAATAACCTTTTTTACCCCCGAAGCCTTTATCTCTTTAACTTTTGTATCCCATTCCTCTACCCATGCCGAATATGAGGCATCTGTAAATCTGTTTACTCTGAAAAGCGCAATGCTTTTGTTGTCAATTAACTCCACCCTCATACTTGCTACAGTGATCTGTTTTCGCTCAATGGTAAGTTCAATCGCTTTGGAAGCACCCTTGTGCAATATTTTAAGTTTTACCTTTGTACCTTCCTCACCTCTAATTTTTGCTACAACATCATAGACAGTATCCTCTGTTTTTACTTCAACATCATCTACCGCAAGGATGTAATCTCCGGCCCTAATGCCTGCCGCTTTAGCTGGAGAGCCATCAAGAGGTGTAACAACAATTATATTTCCATTTTCATATCCTAACTCTGCCCCTATACCTTGGAAATATTTTCCTTCACTTGTTGCATTAAATTCCTCTGTCTCCTCAGGGGTAAGAAATACAGTTGCAGGATCATCGTAGGAATTAACCAGTCCCTTTATGGAACCATACATCATATCTTGGGTTGTTATCTCGGAAGAATCCACATACTTTGAGCGCAGGATATCCCAAACATCCCAATACATAGTAGTATCTACTTGATCTTTTGTATTCTTGAAGATGTCTTTCCCTTGTAATTCACGACCAGATATGAATCCTGAAACAAAGATACAAACTAGTAAGATGGCAAGCCCTAATGTTTTTTGTAATGATTTACTTCTATCCATAGCAGAATATTATACCCTAATATGAGACAAATTCTACACTTCCCACATTTATTATGCTGGATGCTCCATTTTCCCACTTTACAGAGATATATGTGTCTTCCTCTACTCCACTTACCTCTCCAAGCATTCCGTAATTCCCAAGAGCGTGAGATACAACTTTCCTTCCGACTGCATTTTGAACAAAAAGAGAATCTTTTACGCCCTCACGTATAGCTCCACCTAAGAAGAATATCTGGCTTTCATTTACGTCTACTACTGCAAAAGTATGATTCTTTTTTGTTATCCTTTCTATCATTTCTTTTGGTGAGTATATCTCACCAAAACCACCTATTACACCAACTGGTAATCCTTGGTTTCTGAAGTTCTGGTAATCCATTGAGTAAGAGAGAACAAATTTAGCACCTTTTTCAAAGATATCTCGCAATAGATCTGGATGCAATCTTTTTCCTGCAAATACTATCTTGTCTTGAAGATCTTCTCCTGTGCTGTTTAGAACAATATCATTTCCACTACCAAGAGAGACAAACTCTCCAACAATGTATTTAGAATCTTCTTGTACATTGGATATAGCCACTAGATCTAGAGCATATGCAGAGGTCTTGATGGTTATACCATCTATTGGATTTATACTCTCAACTGTACCGTTGAAGGTACTCTTTACTGTATATTCTTGCTCCTCACCTAAGAGATCTAGATACCCGATATTTATTCTAGACATATCTACAACCCCTTGAATTGGAGATATTAATCTCTTGATTGTAAGTCCACCCATAGACGTTTTTTCAGCGAGTATATCTCCTTTCTCTACGAATTCTCCATCCATACAGGTTAGATATTTACCTATGTTTTCTTTTGTACAACCTATTTGCGAGGGAAGAAAGAAAGAATTTTTAACATTGTTTCCTCTCTTTACCAGAATATCTGTTCCTTCTTTCACCAGTTCTCCAACATTTACCAATATTCTATCTCCTCTTCCAGAGGGGATTTTGAAAATATATTCATCGTATTTTTCGAATAGCTTATGCTTTAAAATCATTTAACCACATACTTAATTTACTTCTGTTTGTATATACATCTGGCCCATATACAATTGGTCTTGGCCTCCCATCTACAAGGATTGAATCGTACCTACCCTTACCCGGGATTGAAACAAATCCTACTTTACTCTTCACACCATTTGGGATAACAATATCTTTTTTGAATTCAACTTCTACCACCAATTTGTCTTGATGTTTTGGTAATTGTACAAAGGTAAATTCTGGAGAAAGTGCATAGAATTCATTTTTCTCCATACTAAGAGATTCGGTATATCCACTCATTATAACTTTGTTTTGGTTTTTTACACTCTTTACCTCTGGTATCAGCACTTTCGTAGCAGGAGCAAATATCTCCTTTCTAGTAAGAATAATGTCTGTAGAATTAGTACCAAAGATATAACTCTTACCGTAGGATAAAATCTTCTTTTCTAAATCCCACATACAGTCAATCTCCCCCATTATCTCCAGACCATCTACCACACTCATTAGAGTCTTCTGTTTTCCTAGTACAGCCGGTATGTGTCCAGATATTATCATGGCATTGCTTTTAGAGTCTGTGCCAAACCCAGAGAGTTTGTCTATGTTATCTTGGTACAGGGAATAGTTTTGTATGGTTGTATATGATCTTAATATATCCAAAATGTTTGGATCTTCCGTAAAAAAGATTTTGTTAAGTACAAAGTTACTCCAGTAATTAAGTATGTCTTTGGATGCAAAGTCGGATGCTAGGAATGCTTTGAATCTTGCGTCTCTAACTGAATCTATAACTCCATATTCATTTCCCCAAGATATTTTAGATTTAGTAATAATGTTTTTTTCTTTTTTGTTCTCTACTATCTTTCTTGCTCTGTATATTTTGAAATCTGTTAAATCCATATCCATATACAGAATATCTTCGTATTCCATCCTGTCTAGTAATCCTTCCAACAGATTGTATATGTACGAATCGTCAATAATTCTTACTGCAACGTCTTTAGAGAATTCTCTAAGTGATGAAAAGATTGTATTAAAATACTTTTGGTTTTCATCTACCAATACTCTGATACCTGTGAGTCCAACCCCTTCATCTTTAAATGTTTTGTACATTTGTAATCTGTATGTGTCTCTGTCCACTATGTCCCAATTGAATACTTTTTCTAAATTGTCGAAGTATTCGTACCAGAATTTCTTTGTAAAGAATTCGTCATCTATTCTCTGTTTAAGAGGGTTTAAATCTGTAAAATCTGAGAGTATGTACTCTCTTTGGGCATTGTGATCTGTGTATGCAAGGTGTGCCCATATGCTGTTGTCTTTAACAACAAGGCTAAGGTAGGCATTTTTCTGTAGTATTGGCAGTTTAGACATTATGTAAATATATTACTTAAAAAGGCATTGTTTTTCAATGACAGACCGTATTGTCTTATAGTAATCACTGGGTATATAATAATGAGTTGCTCTTAAAAAACTCATAGAAAGGGAGGGAAAGAGAAATGCCTGAGAGACATCTTTTATGGATGACTTCGTTTTCAGTATGTATATATGTACTGGAAACAAAGAATCTCAGAGATCCAATCATTCTGTTGATTGGACTAATCTTGCTTCTTGCATGGATGTGCTGGGATTCAGAAATTTGGGAGAAATGGAATAAAGAAGGGAGATTGAAATGAGAAAAGGTCAGCGTGCTGTCTGGGTTGGATTGTTTGTCATTTTGATCTATATCACGGAGACAAAGAATCTACCAGATACAGCAGTATTGTTGATTGCACTCAGCCTAATGGTCGCTTGGATGACCTGGCAAACAAGAATTTGGAAAATATTCAAAAAATCATAATCATAGAAAAGGAGAATCAAATGCCTATCATTATCGATGAACAAATTCTCGTATTTTTGGCAATCGGTGCAGGCATCTCAGTGCTGGCCTTAATCGCCGGTCTTGCTAGTGTAATATTTCTTCAATCTCATCCAGCTCGACAAATAATCAAGGAGATATTGATTTTTATATTCTTTCTTGGTTGGGCAATTTTAGTTTTTGCACTCTTCCTGGCTGTACATATCTATCTATGAATATTTTAAACACACCCTAGGGGTCAAAATAAACACTTGACCCCTAGGAAGAAACAAAAAGAGGACCTTTCGGTCCCCTTTCAATTTCATCTAACACATATACTATTCATTTGAAGAGTATGGAAGTAATGCCATATATCTAGCTCTCTTAATAGCTCCTGTTAACTGTTTCTGATGTCTATGACATACACCTGATTTCTCAGTAGAGATTATCTTACCTCTAACAGATGTAAACTTCTTAAGCTGGTATACATCCTTGTATCCAACCTCTTTTACACCAGACTCACATAATGGACACTTAAGATTCTGTAATGGTTTCTTTCTTCTTCTATTATTTTTCTTACGATCACCACCGTAAGATGAATCTGTTGTTGTTTCTGCTACTTTTGTTGTTACTTCCTCTGACATTATTTATCTATATATCAAATTAAAATGGCAAATCTTCTTCTAATGGATCCTGGTCTTCAACTGGTGCTTCCTCTTCTGCAACTACTTCCTCTACTACTTTCTCTTCCTTCTCCTCTTTAACAGGTTTCTCTTCGTGAGAACCCTCTGCTCCGTCCATACCTGCACCCTGTTTTCCCTTGTTATCTAAAAGAATCATATCATCTACTCTAATTTCGGTCTTGTACTTTGTAACACCATCTTCACCTTCCCATGATCTAGTATTTAGAGAACCCTCTATATATACCTTCATACCCTTAGCAAGTAATTGCTGACATATCTCTGCCATCTTTGTCCATGCTACGATATTGTGGAACTCTGCCAACTCTTTTGTATCTCCACTTGCATCTTTCCATGATTTGTTTGTAGCCATTCCAAATGTTACTACTGGAGTTCCAGAGTTTGTATATCTCATCTCTGGGTCTCTTGTTAAGTTACCGATCAAGATAACTTTGTTTAAGGATCTCGCTGCCATTTTGTTTATATTTATTAAATTTAACTTACCTCTAACTTTAATCCAAAGATATTAAAAATATCTTAAATCTCAATTTCTTTCTTTTTTATTCTTTTTCCTGCCAATGTAACATCATCTATTGTTACAACCATATATCTCAAAACCTCTTGTCTCAATTCCATCTGTCTCTTCAATTCCAATATCTCTTTAGGAGATACTTTAAATGTATATATTATGTAATATCCTTCGTTGTGTCCCTTGATCTTGTAAGAGAGATATCTCTTTCCCCATACATCAATATCTAAGACCTCACCACCATCCTTGGTAATCATATCTACAAATTCTTTGTGCAAACTTTTTCTTACATCATCTGGTAACAAAGGCTTTAATACTACTGCCATTTCGTAACCATTTAACTTTTTTACTTCTTTCAACGCCATTAATATATACTTTTAAATTATCTTATCAACGGAATGGATTTTAGCAGAAAAATTTGTTTAATACAATAATAAAAGGGTAAAGCAGTGGACTTATGTGAAATTGGATGTATCCAATATTCTATGAGTCCACTACCCTTTTTGTCTTTTTGCTTTTTTATAAAAACTCCTATATCTCGAATTTTCCTTCACCTTCTTGGAAAAGGAATTGGTATTCTTTTCAGGTTTGGCTCCGTACAAAGGAACATTGGCACAAGTTTGTTTCCGGTAATACTGAATATTTCGTTTATCCCAAAAGGAATTACCTTGCAGACACCCGGGTCGCTGAAGATAATCATGTCCCGATCAGAGACTTCCTCTATAAACCTGAGGCTATGCATGCCTTGACCTTCATCAAAAAGTGCCGTCTCATATACCAGAAGATATTTCTTCAAACCCCTCTGAGCTAAACACAAGACGAAATTAAGGTGATACACTGTTTCAATTTCTATTGGAAAGACTTCCTGAAAAAAGTTTCTTTTCAAGGAATCCATTCCTTTTTTAAGCTTTAAGAGCTCTTGGACATCTCCCTTTGAATTGTGGAAAACGAGATATAAGTTCTCATTTTTTTCCCCGGAGACAACAACAAGTCCTCCTAAGTCTTTACAATGACAATATGTCTTCCCTCCGTATTCCATTTTCCCATTCCTGAAGCTAATCATTTTACATCCTCCTTTTTGGCTAATGATACTTAATTCACGAATTTTCCATCTTCAACATGGATTACTTTCAATTCTTCGTAAAACACTCCAACAATTACCCCATTTTTGGGGTTCAGTAAAATTTCTGCGCGATCACATGGCACCCGCGAAAGATGTTTTACCTCATCCCAATCCAGATCTACAATGTACAGGCATTTATTGGCTTGACAGCGAAACAGTTTGAAAATATGTCCATTAAAACTATACGATGATTCTTCAACAAAGTTTGCGATAATTAGATCTGATAAAATAAAAGTTGGTCGTTCGGATTTCTTGGGAAGCAAGAAAAAATACTCTTCATTTCTGTCAAAAAGAAAAAAATTGTTAGTGTTACATTCTTGCATCAGCCAAACGTCTCCGAAATATCTTACAACTCTGTAAATCTTCCTTCCGATCTCGATCAAATCTTTGTTTATCGAATTATATCGTTTCATTTTACACATCCTTTTAATTTGTCAGAGAGCGAATATGATATGGGACTAGGTCCCAACAAAAAGACAATATATTCTATAGGATAAACAAAAAACTGTAAATATACCTACTTGTTAGCAAGTATAATTATATAATCACCATCATTTACTAAATAATCTCTACCATGGTTTTTTACCAAACCCTTCTCCTTTGCACTATTCCATCCACCTACACCTAACATATCATCTAAACTAACTACATCTGCTGTTATGAAATTATCTTCTAAATCTGTATGTATAACACCTGCAGCCTCCTTAACATTCGCTCCCTTCTCTATGGTCCATGCATTACACTCCTTTTCGCTACCAGTATAGAAAGTTATTAGGTTTAAACACTCATATGCCTTCTGAACAATATCTAAAACTGAGTTTGGTTTGTACCCTAATAATTCTTCATACTCCGCTATCTCCTCATCACCCTGCCCTATTAGCTTTACATCTGCAATTACAACCATATCTCCTGTTTTCTCTCTTAATTGAATTTCCCAATCTTTAACCTGCTCATCCTCCATACCTTCTTTGGTATTTAGTATGAACATCCTTCTCTTGTTTGTAAGTAACCAAAGATCATATACATACTCCTTCTCATCATCACTTAACTCCATATCTATAACCGCAGTGCCCTTGTTTAATTCCTCCATTATCTTCTTTAGTATCTTCAATTCTTCTTCTGCATCCTTGTGCCCTATTCTTGCTAGTTTATCTACACTAGCAATCTTCTTCTCTACAACCTCAATATCTTTGAATATTAATTCATCTTGTACAATCTCAAAATCTTCAACTGGATTTACCCTCTCATACACATGCACAATCTCGTTACTTTGGAATGCTCTAAGTACATACATGATTACATCTACCTCACGAATATGTCCCAGAAACTGGTTACCCAATCCTTCTCCTTTAGAAGCACCTTTTACCAATCCCGCGATATCTACAAAAGTCATAGCAGAATGTACAATCTTTTTAGCATTGAAATGCTCCGCCATTTTCATTAGTCTCTCATCTGGTATCTCTACAACCCCAATATTCTTGTCTATGGTACAGAAAGGGAAGTTCTCAGCAGGTACAGACATTTTTGTTAGTGCATTAAAAATTGTTGACTTACCTGAATTTGGTAAACCAACAATACCCAGAGACAATGAATGTGATCGTTTAACTGACATAATGGTGAATTATATATTAAAAAACCAATTCTGTAGAGTCTCAAAGATAACTTTGTACGAGACCCTACAGATGGAGCAGGTTTTTAAAGTAAATCTTCAAGCAATTTTTTATACCGTAAGTAGTTGGATGAATAAAGGAAAGCGTTTTCTTTAAGGTACGAATCTGACATCTGAATTGATTTTTCTGCAATCATATTCCTGATTTTAAAGATAACGATCTTTTCAATCTCTGATCCTGGCTTCGTATAAACAAAAGCCGTAAGAAGAGTGACAATATCTTCCGCATTTGCGACAATCTTACCAAAGACATATGCTTCAAATTTGCCACCTTTCCTGATACGAGAACGACCTTCCCCAGGACTTACGAATCGGAGATAGTGCTCTGGCAGAAGAAGGTCCATCAGTTTTTTTGCCAAAGCAGTTTCTATTTCGTTAGTCTGTAGATCCCATCCGATCAATTTCTCATACACATCAAGCAAAACTTCAACTTCCCTGATTGGATAGTCCATTTCTTCTCCTTTTTCTAATTGGCTTTTAGATTTACTTTAAATTTTGAAAGAACCTTTCGCCGAATATTATAGGCTCTCTCGCTTCTTTTTTCAAATACAAAACAATGAAAAAACCAATTCTGTAGAGTCTCAAAGATAACTTTGTACGAGACTCTACAGATGGAGCAGGTTTTTGTAAAGTGTTATGTTGTTACCCAACTCCTTATTTCCTTCAAAAGATTTTTTTCCATGGCGACTTGTTTTAACTTTTCGTCTTTAATATCGGATGCAAATTCATACAAATCTACTTCACTATGCTCACGCACGGCACTTTCAGCAAGAAGATTTAGCACCTTTTCGGATGGATATTCCCGATATATTGCTTTGTAGCCATAAAATCCCAAGGGAGTCTCTAACAATTGACCAATCTTTTCCCGAGGGATTACTATGTCCATATGAATCAAGGACAAGATTTCTTCACTACTATGTGACCTTTCAACAAGTATTTCTGCGAAAAAGGTTTTTTTTGTCAACTTAAATCCTTGTTCTGCATCCCACAAAGTATTACAATGCGAAACCATTTCTTCAACCACTTGTTCTTTTTGTTCGGAAGATGTACACAGATCAAAACATGACAAAGCATTTCGGAAATTTCTTATTTCTGGGAAAAATCTATCATACAACTGTGGGAAAAACACTTCGAGTCTCTTGTATGAGTCATTCCTGTGAGAATCATCCCCATACAAAAAAACAAACAGCCCTTCGAAAGATTGGACTTTGGCCATGAATCTTTCCCTGAAGATCTCTCCATATTCCAGCTGAACATCCTTCTCCAGGTTTATCCATACTTCCCGGAGTAAATCTAACCGAGAATCGGTGTCTAACACATCGCTCTGAAATAGATTTCTGTCATAATCTCTCCAAACAAGCATTTTCTCTTCAAATGTTTTTGCACTTATTAATCTCCCCCTTATTTCTGTAAATACGACTTTCAAGAAACGCTCCGATCCTCTCCAATAGAAAACCTTTTTCTCTAGTAGATAGTTTCGGACTTGCAACCACAATCTTATATCATCCTGGCAAATTTTCGATATGGTTAACCAGACTTCACTTTTTTCTTGAGGGTCTTTATAGTACATAAACAGGAAAACCCTCAACGTCAGCGGTAATGGGTTGTCTTTGAAAATCGGCCATGTACCACCAAATCCGAATTTGTTAATGAACATCGAAATTGTATTCTTCAGTTCCATTTTCTCTCCTTTTTTAATTTTGAAAGAACACTTTACACCAAACATTATAGGCCTTACCCTTCCTTTTTTCAAATACAAAACCATTAAAAAATGATATTATTAAAACTATGAAAAAACTCGCCCTTACAATTTTAGTATCCCTCATCTTCTTACTTCCCCTATCTCCTGTACTAGCTACTACATATGACTTTGTAATAGATACAGACACAAAAATATCATATACAACTGGGAATGACTCTGTAACAGTACAATACACATACAAAAGAACTGTAGAGAATTCTAGCTTCTACTACCCTGCATCCGGAGAAAAAGTCTTCCATATACCAGACATACAAAACAAAACAGATGAAGAGATAAAGATAGAGAGAAAGTTTAAAAAAGACTCCATCTCTGTAAAAGACCAATACGGGAATAAATTGAAATACACAATTAAAGAAGAAAAGAATCCCGAAGGAATATATGTAAACATTCCAAACTACAAAATTACAACAAAAAGTTCTCCTTACCTCATAACCTTTACATACAAAACACACGACTATGTACAGAAAGTAAGCGACTTTGTAACAATACAAGCACCTGCACTACCAAAAGATGTAATCCTTGAACAGGTAGATAAATCTACAGGTACAACAACAAGATACAATTATGGTTTAAGTATTGTTGTAGATAAAAATATACCTACTCTAGCTAAGATATATCCCTCAGAGTTTACAAAGAAAACTGATTCAAAAATAACCACCTACTCCTTTGACCAATTAGATAGAATTGAAAATTCCCCATATATTGAGTTTGGAACAGAGGCAGTATATAAATTTGAGCTCCTCTTTAAAACACCAAAGACAGATACATTCATACCTGAGAAGTACTCAGACATATATTCCCAACTCTCAACAAATATATATCAAATATCCCTACCTAGAGAGTATGGAGAGACAAACCAGAGAGTATATTTTTCTAATGTAACACCATCTCCTAAAGATATCTACCAAGATTCTGAGGGTAATCTTATTGGTGTCTTTGAGGTTCCTGCGAATATTGATTCTGAAATTTCTGTAACTGGATATATATATGTACAACAGGACAGTTACGACAATCCATCAGACTCTTTCGACATGAATTTATCCGAATATTTTGAATTAGTAAACAAAAGCTCCTTCTTAAACAAATATCTTACTCCTTCAAAGTTTTGGCAAAGTACTGATACATACATTAAACAAGAAGCAGAAAAACTAATTGCAAACCAAAGTACAATCCTTGGAGCTATACAGGCGGACTATGCCTTCGTTGGAGACAAATTAGAATATGATTACGCCAAAGCAAACTCCGACAACCAAAGAATTGGAGCTAAAGCAGCTCTAACTGGAGGAGCCTCTGTATGTATGGAGTACTCTGACTCCCTCATTGCCCTACTAAGAGCTCAGGGGATACCTGCTAGAGCCGCAGGAGGGTATGCAAATATCTCCACAGAAGCAGTAGATAATCCAACTACACATCAATGGGTACAAATATGGATTCCAAATTACGGATGGTTAACTGCAGACCCAACTCTGGAGAGTAAAAACATGCTAATTGGGAAAGCAATAGACAGAATCTTGTGGGAGACATTCAATGGTGATGCACCTTCAAACATTAGTGTGTATTCCGCAAATGACATTACAACAGTATCAAATGGGGGATACAATATAAAAGTATATGGTGCGGAGGATGTAAATCAATCTGAATTAAAAAGCTATGTCGATCTTATCCCAGATAAAGGATATGAAAACACAGAGGAAATTCCTGTAAATGGGAGCTATTCTGTTTCTCATTGGTTTAATATATTCCTTAAAACAACCGTTATTGGGAAATCTCTTCTGATTGCAGGACCAGTATTAATATCTCTAGTGGTTCTAACAGGTGCAATCCTTGGAATATCACTTGGGATAAAAGCTATTAAAAGGAAAAGGCAAAACCCTACCTTAACAGCTGATACAAAATAGCTTATTTATATCTATTGCCTTCTTCCCACTCTCCAACCTTCCATTTGATGTTGCATATATTGTCATCAAGACATCTCCTTTTGAGACCTTCTCCCCATTTAATTTGTGCATATATATTCCTGCTTCTTTAATCTTTGGATTTCCTAATGCTCTAGCGATGTTCACTAGCTCTACATTATTTATCATATCTACCTTACCACTCTTCTGGCTAACAACATCATATTCAAACTTACCCGCAGATATCTCGCTTGATTTAATCTTTTTTGTAGCACCCTGAGCAAAAGCTATCTCCCAGAATTTATCCAAAGCTTTACCACTCTCCAAGAGCTGTTGAGCATATTTCTTACCCTCACCCCTTGCAACCTTTTCTGTACTTTCGAACAGTTTATCGGCCATGTTTAGGACAACATCCTCTAGTGCTTTTGATCTGTCTTCTGCCCTCTCAAGTACTTTTAGGCACTCTTTAATCTCAAGATTCGGACCAATTGCAGGACCATCTGGTCCCCTAACTATCCTTTTAATCGTTTCACACTCAATTCCAACCTTAAAGAAAAGTTTCTTGAATTCTTTTTCTAACATTTGAGTTTCCTCTATACTCTCAAGCTTACTTCCCTTACCATATGGGAGATCTATTAGGACATGATTAACACCCATTGCTATTTTCTTAGCCACTATACTTACTAGTACCTTTTGGAATTCTTGAATTCTAAGGGATCTCTCAACATTTATGATGATGTCATCTGCTGGAGAGATTGAAAGAGAACCACCCCAGAACATACAACCTCCTGTTTTCTTAACTACTTCCATAATCTGTTCTTTTGTCAGTTTTACGGGCATCACAACCTCCAAGATATCTGAAGTACCTGCAGGAGATGTTATGGCTCTTGTTGATGTGTTAGGAACTAAGAGACCACCAGAGACAAGAATTGGAATGAGAGTTGGAGTAATTCCTTTTCCTGCAACTCCACCAATTGAATGCTTGTCCACTACCAATCCATCCTTACCCGCGAATTCTTTAAAAGACAGTACATCTCCAGAGCTTGCCATTCCCTCTGTCATCCAAAGTATTTCATCATCGTTAAATCCGGGATTAAAAAATGTGGAAACAAAAAAGGCTATCTCTACCTCTCGAATCTTCTTAGAACCGATGTCTGCCATAATTAATTCCAAATCTTTCTTTGAGAGACTATGGCCTAGAAGTTTGTTACTTATGGCTTCCAAGGACTTACTTCTTTCTGGGATGTCTGCAAATATTCTACTGCCATCTTCTACGTTGTAATTCTCCCATATCTCCTCATACAGCCCTATTTCACCCTCTTTAACTAAAGTATCTGTTTCAAACACATCTGCAAATAATTCTACTTCTCCAAATCCAATCATTAGAGTTTCTCCTTCCCTTATACCCATCCTCTGGGCGTCTTCACTGTTAAGAACAACATTGAAATCATTATCTTCTCCAAGATCAAGACTTTTACTCTTTAGATAGTAGGACATATTTAATTAGTAATTAATTTATACATTGAAAAGCCATGGATAGTTCTCCTTGACTACTTTTTCAACATCACTTGGTTTAATTATTCCCAATTCTGTAACAAATCCAGTTATTAATGCATTATCTATAATTTCAAATGCAGGGTTATACATATCTAGACCCCTTGGTGCTTCTGGCCAAAGTTCCCTATCCTCTCTTATCTCTATCTCAATATCCGAAAACAGGCTATCTTTGTCAAACTTCAAAAGATTACTTACTATGTAAAGTGGTTTCCCACCGTAATGGGCAGCTACAGCTATACCCCAGCTTCCTATTTTGTTAATTACATACCCATCTTTCATGATTTGGTCGCTACCTAAAAACACAACATCTATGGGTACACTTCCTCTATTCACTGCAAATGATTCTGCCGCACTATCTGCTATTAAGGTAGTCTTTATACCGGCATCTACAAGGCTCTTTGCTGTAATTCTTCCTTGATACAAAGGTCTTGTTTCAGTAGATACTACTTCAAAATTCTTGTCTCCTTTTGATATTTCTTTAATTAAATCTACTACCGTAGAAGAGTGACAGTGTGTAAGTATCTTGTCAAAGTTGGTAAGAGATTTTGCGCACTTCTCAATGGAGTTCTTCTTTGCAGAGGTAATTAATCCAAGATATTCATCACAGAGAGTCTTTAGTATCTCCTTTGCAGAACTAACTTGGGATATGTCTGAGTATTTCTCCTTGAAAAAATGCTTAACATAATGAACACCATTTCGTGCTAAAGGTTCGTTTGGTCTAGCATTTGCCAATTCTTCTCCAGAAGCAAAGAATCCCTCTGTAAGAGATTGTAACTCTTCTGTCTTACTTAGCTCTAGGTACAGCTTCATGCCTTCGAAGGTTGCTATAGAGACATTAGTAGCTCCCTGGATTTTAAGGTTTTTAATATCTTCTACTATTTTTTCTACCTCTTTAAATTTCTCCATAATTATTTAAGTTCAAATATTTCATTCATATTTGGAACATGGGCATCTATCTGTAGTTCTTCACTTACATTTTTTGCAAATTCCAAAGCAATATCTTCATCCCCATGGGTTAAGAAAATGGTTTTTGGAGTATGCCCAAAACTTCTTAGCCAGTATCTTAAATCTCGCTCATCTGCATGGGCAGAGAACCCTCCAAGTGTGTGTAGCTTGGCGTTGTTCTCGTACTCCTGTCCCATGATGGAGATTCTTTTCTCACCATCTACAATTCTTCTTCCCAATGTTCCTTTAACTTGGTACCCGACAATCACGACATGTGTTTTACTGTTTTCAATATTGTTTTTCAAATGATGTACTATTCTTCCTCCCGTACACATTCCACTTCCAGCGATTATTACTATCCCTCTTTTAGAGATTAATCTCTTTGATTCATCTGTTGAATCTACGGTGTGTAATCCTGGAAAATTGAAAGGATCGTCACCCTTTTCCATTAATCTTTTCGCGTCTTCATCGTAGAAATCTGGGTACTGCCTAAACACCTCTGTCGCTTTGGAGGCCATTGGGCTATCTATATATATTGGTAAGTCTGAAAGCAATCTATTCTCTACAAACAGATTTATCTCGTACAAAATCTCCTGCGTTCTTTCAAGTGCGAAGGATGGTATTAATACATTCCCACCCTCTTTCTGTGCAGTTTGAAGTGCAGAGAGTAATTCAAGTACCGTTTCATTTCTGTCTTTGTGAATTCTGTTACCGTATGTACTCTCACATATTACATAGTCTGCCTCTCTAACCATATCTGGATCTCTTACTATACGGGCACCTGGTTGTCCCAAATCTCCAGAGAAAACTATCTTCCTGACTCTACCTGTCTCTAGTGTTACCCAGAATTCTAGTAATGCAGAACCCAATATATGTCCAGCATCTCTTAATCTAAATTCACATTTGTCATTTAGCGTTACACTATTACCATATGGATACACATTAAAAAGTTTCATCATTTCCTCAACATCCTCTTCCGTGTAAAGAGGTTTTCTTTCAGCAAACTGGCTCCCCTCATATGCTGGATTCTCAATACCACCACCACTTTCTTTCACTTTGGCTAGATTTCTTTCGTACTCCTCTTTTTGCAAATGAGCTGCATCTAGAAGAACAATTTTGGCAAGATCTCTTGTTGGTTGTGTAGATATGATTCTACCTTTGAAGCCCTGTTTAACAAGAAGAGGTAGTCTTCCACAGTGATCAAAGTGAGCATGTGTAAGAAACACAGCATCTATCTCTGCAGGATTAAATGGAAAGGGTTCGTAGTTTAATTTTTCAACATTGTCTGGACCCTGAAAGGCTCCACAATCTACAAGAAATTTAAAATCTCCCGCATCCATGTAGTAACAGGAACCTGTAACCGTTCTAGCAGCACCATTGAACTGTATTTTCATGTTCGAGCAGTTTAATTAAAGATATCTATATGATAGAGGAAAAGAGGATTGATTTACAACTCTTCTCTTTTTTTATTATTCGCATTTGAAAATAACGGAAACTTTGAGAAAAAATCTTTTATCTTTTCTAACATATCAGTCCCTACTCCATCCTTTGCAAGAATTTCTTTTGATTCCTCGTCTACTCTCTCAATCTTCTCTTCCAATTCTCCTTCTCTGTTTAGAGTTTCTTTCACTGTATTAGAATATATCGTTTAATTTAGCAGAAACCCTTTCATAAAAATCTGGGATCTTCTCCTTAAGAAGCTGATATACTCCCTGATAATCCTTTTTTAAGATAAGGGTATATAAATGCATTCTATCTGGTGCTGTTAAAACCCCAAGAGTTACATTTGTACTTACGGCTTTAAGATACTCTTCATATAGGTCTGGCATATTTTTGACTAATTATTTTAACGACATTACTAAAAATCCCAACTCATTTATATCCTCTTGGCTCCAAAATTTCAAATCCTTAGTTTTTAATACAAAAGTAATCTCTTTCTCTAACTCTCTTCCTGTGTATTCTTCTTTTTCAGGATCCCACTCTCGCAGTACTAGAGTGTCCCCTACCTCACATTCAAATTCTGCTATACGCAAGTCAAACTGCTTGTCTCCAGAAAGAACTTTTTCAAAAAGATAGGGCTGTGTTTTTTTCTCTATTCTTCTCATGTTAAAAATTAAAAAATTAAATGTTTGCTAACTGTTTAGCTTTCTCCAGAAGTTTTTCCTTAGTATTTAACATTGGTTCATCTATGACCATATCTAGTAATTCTCTCAATATTGAACCTAACTGAGGACCTTCTTTAACACCAATGGCGACCAAGTCCTCCCCCCTTACTCTCAAATCCGTAATCTTTAAAGCCATATCTTGATGAAGAACTTCGGAGATTCTTTTTTGCAATATGGTTATCTCCTCTGGGTTGAAAGATGTTTTTGCATTCGACTGAGCATCTGCCATACGAAGTCTGAATAACTCATCTATATTATCTATTCCTACCCTCTGTATAAATCTTCTAACTGCACTGTCTGTCCACTCCCTTAACTCTATCTTCTCTGCATCTTCTTTGGACATTTCTTCTGTAACGTATGGGTAGTAGAACATGTGGTTCTTGATCAAAAGAAGAACTTTCTTAATCTCACTCTGAGGAAATTTCATTCTCTTCATGATTGCTTCAGACATATCTGCTCCTACAGAATCATGGCCATAGAAGTGACCATTGCCCATATCTGTTCTTGGTTTACCGATGTCATGTAGAAGGGCTGCTAACTTAACAGAGTCCTCTGCACTATCACACGTTCTAAGGCTGTGCCAATATACATCGTCACTGTGGTAAAACTTTTGCTCCACATCTACACCCTCAAGAAGTTCGGGCATGAAGATGTTAAGAAGACCGGTCTGCCTCATAAGCTCAATGCCGACAGATGGCTTTGAAGAATTGAGTAGCATTTTCATAAATTCATCTCTAATTCTCTCCATTGAAACTTGAGAAGCAACAGGTATGGATTCCTTGATAGCATTAAAAGTCTCGCTGTCTATTTCAAAATCCAATTGAGCAGCTAACCTGCACGCCTTAAAGCCTCGTAGTCCATCTTCCTTAAATCTCTCCAGTGGAGTACCAACAGCTCGAACTAATTTGTTCTTAATATCTCCCAGTCCATTAAATGGATCATATATCTCCACCTCTTTTTCTACCTCTACACCATCTAGTTCTACATCTGAAAGATTAATAGCCATTGCATTGAAGGTAAAGTCTCTTCTTCCTAAATCTTGATCTATATCCTCGACAAACTTAACACTTGTTGGCCATCTACCATCTACATAGTTAGATTCACTTCTAAATGTTGTTACTTCTACCTCATGTGTTTCTCCTTTGCTATCTTGTACAAGTGCCATTACAGTCCCAAATTTGGCACCAATTGAAACTGACTTAGGAAATATATTTAACATCTCATCCGGAAGTGCATCTGTTGCTAGATCGTAGTCGTGTGGGATTTTACCCATAACCAAGTCTCGGATAGCACCACCAACTATATAGCATTCAAAACCCTCTTTCCCGAGCATTCTTCCTACTTTTTGAACATAATCCGGTATTATTATTTTTATTCTCATATTTCTGCTTCCTTCTAAGAAAAGCATACCAAAGAAAGAGATCTAGAACAACCAAGGAAGCGAAGAGAAGAGCTGGATATTTGTTTGTTTGAGGAAGTTTCTTTACGCTATCTGTAACACTTAGAACATCTTCAGAGGCAAGAATTATCTCCTCTGATTTAAGTACATACCCTATTCTTTTAATACAAAGACTCTCTACGGCTGGTTGTACATATCCTCCACCCACCCACTTGTCATTTTCTCGTTTGGCGAACACAGATATGGAATCTGTATATGTCCATTGGTAGTAATTCCCACCTAAGACAGAGCATCTTTCCTTCACATTTGGATTTGATACTGTAAAGGGTTCTAGGGTATCTCCTTCGTTTTTTAAAGAGTATTCAATATATTTCTCCTCTTGAGGTAGAAGTGTAAATATCTCTTCGTATGTCTTATGTTGAATTTTTAAATTAGTAAGATATTCATCTTCACTTAGATTCTTTATCCTCACCTTAAGATTAACTATGTCCGAATCTTTTTCTACCTCTAGAAGTTCCACCTCCAGAGGACTCTGTATATACCAACTATCTAGAAGGAACCTTCCACCTGCCCCATCTGCTACACTTCCCATCCCATCGTAATGTTTGTATTTGCCTCCCCTTGTTAGATTATTCCCCGAGAAAAGAAAACCTGTGTTTTCCTCTACTACTCCATTGGCATTAATTATTTTTGTTAAATCCCCGTTAGGAATAATACTTCTACTAAGTGGTACAGCTATCACTTTAATATCCACACTATGCCCGGTATTGTTTTGGTAAAAGTACAAGACATCTACACGAGTACCTGGAGGGCCATAAACCTTGTCTGCAATTCCTGGAATTCTTCTGGTATATCCCATGTTCGTGAGAGAAAAAATATCTTTTCCATTTAGAACACTACTCGTGTTGTCTCCTAAAATTTCAGTTTCCTCATACAAAATAACCTCCTGATTTGGAAATTCTTCGACAGTAAAGGCTGTCGCTTGGAAAAACCAATTAGAAGAAGAATCCCCTTGTATGTTGAAATCGTCAGCGAGAACATTTAGTGGAGTAAAAAGAAAAAGTAACAAAACTGAAAGCATGTAAATGCATCTAAAAGATTATTCCTAATATCTTAGAAAAACAAAATGAAAATATACTTAACGCTTCTCCTTAATTTTAACCTTTTCAGTTACATAGAAATTTCTCTTAAATCTTCCGCTACCAACCATCATTTCAGTCATTGCTTGGATGTAAGGGATGAAAGAGAAAGTGAGCATATTAAATGCAATAAGGTATGTTTCTAAGAAATCTAAGACATGTCTCCACCACTTCCAACCCTTTGGAACTGGTGTTAGTTGTCTTCGATATATAACTACTGCAATATTGGACAACATAATAGCAGTAAACACATAACTGAGAATTCTTGGAAGATTGTATGCAAATCCTGTGAACTGGAAACCTGGATTAACCCACCCCATTATACTTAGTCCAAATGTAAGGACAAAAACTACCGTCAAAAACCAAAGATATTCGAACATAGTTTTAAGAAGTGCGAATTTTCTGTGTGCTGGGAAATTCTTCCGGTCTTCAGAGAGTACTGCCATGGATATTGGAAGGGTGAAAATTCCCCATCCCCATCTGTATTGCTGTTTGTAGAAAGAAACATGAGATTTAAAGTATGTCTCATTCTCTACTGCATCGTTGTATGTTGGTATATATACCTCATGGCTTTTTGCTAAACCCTTAGATCTAACCATTGCGTTCCAGTAAAAGGCGGTGTCGTCATTTGGAATCTCTGGATCCCAGAATTCAATATCTCTCAATGTCTTGAGGTTTACTACATACGAAGAGAATGTTTCCCTTACATTTATGGACTCTCTACTAAATGGAACCTTGAGGCTTTTTGTTAATACCCAAAGATGAAGTATTACCAAAGAAAGCATATTTGACTGTGTCCTAATTATTGATGGTACATTCCAGATATTGTTGTTAAATGTGTGTACTGCAGTAGCATAGTAACCAAGATCTGGATTCTCAACAGTGAGATATTTGTATGTTATAGCTGACAAATATTTTGGATGTGGTCTCTGGTCAGAATCGCAAGATGCTAAAAGATAGTTCCCAATATCTTTGCCCTCTTTGTTCAAATCATCTACGAAATGTCTTGCTGCCCAATTAATGTTTGCTCCTTTTACTCCAGAGATTTCTCCTGGGATACCAGCAGGGTGAATGTAATACCGCATACTACCAAACTTCTTTCCGAATTTCTCTTGCAGTATCTTAAAGTTCTCAATCTGCAAATCCTTCTTCTTTTCTTCCATTGCAACTACTACATCTATCTTTTCTGCACCGACATCATTGGCTGACCAGCTTTCAAATGATGGGATTAAAACATCTAAACTTTCAGCATACACAGGACAAAGATACACATATCTTATTTCATTGAATCTTTTTTCATTCACTTCCCTTATCTTCTTCATCCAATCTGTAGAGATATCTCTTTTCATTCTCTTTACACCTATATATCCTCCTACAACAAACTTTACAGTTCTGTATGCCCAGTATGTAACAAGGTATGCGATGTATATGACCAATGCTTCTTCCCATTTGAAGATTGCAAAGATTAGAGGAAGTAGTAACAGAACCCAAACAAAGAGTCCTGGGATTATTTCATAGAATCTTTTTTTGAAATACGGCATTCCAGAAGGAAATCCACCATCTCTATCTTTTGGTTTGTAAATATTCTCTACCGAACTTGTATCTTTTTCCATATATTTTTATTCAAACGGAGAGGGTGGGATTCGAACCCACGGTACAGAAACCTGTACAACGGTTTTCAAGACCGTCTCGTTCGACCACTCTGACACCTCTCCAGAACATAGAGATTATATCAGATATTTAGTCTAAACCTTATATCTTCCCTCAAACAATTCCTTAACGATATATTCTAAACTTGGCTCCTGTATATTTAAGTCCTCAACTTGGAAAGTATTTAACAACTTCGAAGAAGCAGATGCTACACTCTCTCTTGGTACAGAAATTATCCCGGACAAACCAGAGAACTCTATTATCTTACCAACTTGCTCTATCTCCCCATGTGTAGCTACTGAAGAAAGAGAAAAAACAATCTCTTTACTCTTTACGAAATTTCTAGCCAAGTCATCTACCTTTCCATCATATATTTTCTTCCCCTTGTCTATTATGATTACCCTCTTACACAAATCCTTAATATCCTCCATATTATGACTAGTAAGGATAATACTTGCCTTGTATCTCTTGTTGTATTCCCTTAAGAAATCTCTCAATCTCTGTTGAGATACCACATCTAAACCCAATGTAGGCTCATCCAAGAAAAGAAGTTCTGGAGTATGTATGAGGGATGCCACTATCTCACACTTCATACGCTCTCCAAGAGAAAGTTTCCTAACAGGAATATTTACAACCTCCTCTATACCCAAAAGTTCTACCATTTCCAAAACAATCTCTTCAAATCTTGCATCACTTACCTCATATATCTCCTTGTTCAATTTGAATGTCTCAATTGCAGGTAATTCCCACCACAATTGAGATTTGTTACCCATAACTAATGCAATATTTGAAAGAAATTCATGCTTCCTTCTCTTTGGATCATACCCCAATACCTCTACTTCCCCACTGTCTGGAGTAAGCAAACCCGTTAAACACTTCAATGTAGTTGTCTTTCCAGCACCATTTTGACCGATGAATCCAACAAATTCCTCCTTGTATACATCAAAAGAGATATCTTCTACAGCTTTAATATCTTCATATTTTCTACTAAACAGGCTTGAAATACCCTTACTTTTAAATATTCTAAATGTTTTACTGAGATTTTTTACAGATACAACTGCTTCTTTCATACAAAATTGACTAATTAAACTAATTTACAATATCATTAAAGCATGAAATCTGCCAATATATTTAAAACTCTCTCAATACTACTAATAATAGTAGGTTGTTCTACTGCATATGTTTTTGCAGAAGATTTAGATTCTACAAATTACAAAATAGTAGGAGCAAAAACTGCAACAGGTGGAGGACTTGGAGATTCTACAAACTACAGTGTAATTAGTAGTCTTGGGAAGGTATCTGCAGATCCAAGAGTATATTCTACAAATTACAGATTGTATCAAGATCCCTCTGCAGCATTCTTAGCAGCACAGCCTACAGTACAATGTTTTGAAACAGATACAGATGGTTCAACAGCATGTACATCTGGACCACAGGAATTATTAGATGGTGGTATGGTAGCTATTTGTGGTACGGGTGGTTGTTATGACAAGGCAAGGTTTGAGATATCTAGTAATCCCTACAAATACAATACCTCTACATCTGGGTTAGTAAGTTACTGGCCGTTAGATGAAAGTGCAGATAATTCATGTACAGATGGAGATGATGCTTGCGATAGGAAATACATAAATAATGGTGTCTCGACAGGAAGTACAATTGTTGACGGAATATATGGAAATGCTAGAAGACTAGATGGTATTGATGACTATGTTGATGTTGGACAAGATTCTTCATTAGATTTATCTACACAGGGAACAGTAGCTATTTGGGCAAAAACGGATAGAGTGTACCCCAGTGACACAACATCTACTAAGTATCGTGGATTAATTGCAAAAACAACCGGTGGTAGTACTGGACAACAAAGTTACTTCATTGATTGGAATGGAACAAATTCAACAAGAACATTGAGAGCCGGTATCGGAGATGCCTACTCACTACGAAGTATCACGATTTCTAATTTTGATTTTGGAAGTGAATGGAATCTAATCGTGTTTACATTTGATGGCTCATATCTTAACCTCTACGTCAACGGTGAAGTTGCAGCAACTCCAGTTACACAGACAATTACCGCTCGAACACTTGCAATCCCCTTGTTAATAGGTAGAGCTTTTAACGCTTCCGGATATTCCTGGCAGGGAGATGTTGATGAGGTATCTATATTCAACAGAGCATTATCTGCATCTGAAATTTCTGATATGTGGCAGGGAGATACAGATAACAACATAAACCCTCCCGACACTCTATATAGTGTACAGATCTCTACAGATAACTTCGTAAGCGATATACAATATATAGATGGTTCTACATTTAGACCTGAAAGCTATGCAAATCACAATATTAATGACTACAGAACAGAAGCTGTATGGGAAGCTGAAACTTTTAATATACAAGGCCTAGATTCAAACAAACAATACTACATCAGAATAACTGCTCTACATGGAGATTTTACACAATCTGACTACAGCAGTATTGCAACTGCTACTACAGCGGCAGGAAGCATATCTTTTGATATAGATATTGCAATATCTTCAGGTATAGATACAGAAAGTGCACCTCCCTACTCTGTTTCATTTAGTAGTGGTACAGCACTAATTGCAGGAGCAGCAGCTACGACAGCAAGTACTTTAGCTTGGTTAGATATAGATAGTAGTTCAACAGGAGGAGTTTCAGTTATTGTCTTTGGGAAATATGGAGGATTGTACAGTGCAACAACTACACAAACAATAACCTCCTCTACTGAAGACCTAGATGTAACAGGTGCAGAGGGATTTGGTCTTCAAAGTTATTATATAGATTACGATGATTCTTCTCCTTTCTACGGTGATCTTACAGCCACAACAGACTATTCTGGGAGCATAAATAGTGTTGGTGGAGCATCAACAACAGCAAACAAGATATATTCTGGAGATGGCCCTATTGTAGCAGGTAGAACCGGAGCATACCTAAAAGCTAGGGCCGGTACAGGAATAACCCCTGCTTCCGACTATTCCGAAGAGATATATTTTGTATTAGTCCCATTATACTAGAGGACACATGGTTATCCCTTGACATTAATAGTTTTGTTAATGTAATCTGGAGTGTATAAGAAACCTATTTATTTTTACTGCCAAATATGAAAAAGTTTAGAGTTGTGAAATCAGTCCTAATAATTGCTCTAATAACTTCATTCGTTACATTCTTTGTATCCACCCTATCCTTTCAATCTAGAGCTGCAGCACTTTCTGATTTATATGTATATCTAAGTAGAATAGAAGCAAATGTAACAGGAAGTGCAGAAACTTTAGAAATTGTCTTGGCAATTAATACTACAACCAATATTCCAACTGCAGGAACCGTATCAATCTACTTCCCAGACGCAGATGATGCAATGTGGTGTAGAACAGCTGGAAATTTAACAGTAACTGGTGTGGCCGCTTCAGCTGCTGACCTAGCAACTACAGACTGGGCAATTGATGCAGTCTTACCAACTTCTGGAACTTTATCTGCTGCCTGTACACAGGGTAGTGGTGCAAGTTCAGTAGATACAATAACAATTTCTGCCGTTGGTGCTCTTACCGCTGGTACTACATACGGTGTAAAAATATCAAATGGAACAGCCGCTGGAGTAATTGGTACAGATGACACAACTGGAGCTCATGAACTAACTGTAGAAGCAAAGAGTGGTGCAACAATTGATTCAAGTACTGTAAAAGTATCCTTAATTGCAAACGATACTGTGGTTGTATCTGCAACCGTTTCAGCTACCCCATCTGTAAACTGTACGATCAGTGCAAATACCGTTAACTTAGGAACTCTATACCCAGGAGGTTCATATGCCACAGCAAGTACACACACAATTGGAACTGATACCTCTGGAACTACCGCAGGATACTACTGGGCTGCATATGGTACAGGAAACGGAACTGATGCTGGTCTTTACAAATCTAGTGCAACTACATATTTAATTGCTTCTACCGGTTCTACAACAGTTGACATTACTGCTGCCGGAAGTGAAGGCTTTGGTATTGCACTTTCAGATCCAGATGGAGCATCTGAAGCTACTGTAGTAGCAAATTTCTCTAATGCTACACCAGGAATTTACGGAGCATTAGATCCACTACCTGCTGGTGCGAGAATGATTCTTTACCAAAATGCAACACAAGCTTCGAATGAGACTTCAACAGTTACATATGGAGCCAGAGCTGGTGCCAGTGCAGTTGCAGGAAGCTACCAAGAGAGCGTAATCTATGTGTGTGGTGGATATTACTAGTCTAGAAATGAAAAAACTAAATAAACATGCTGCCCCATATTTTAAAAACATAATATATTTTGCAGTCTTAGTATTTTCTGTACTCTTTTTCTTTTTTCTTTTTAATCCATTAGCAATCCATGCTGCTCCCCTATCCATAGGTACAGCACCAACATCTGAGATGTTAAATCTCCAAACAGGAGATAAATACCATGGAGAAATAGTTCTGTGGAATCTTTCAGATACAGCAATGACCTACGATGTCCTGGTAACAGGTTTCAGACAGATAGAGAATCAACCTGGTACAGCAATCTTTCTCTCAGAGCAGGAAGAAGCTAAAAACCTCTACTCCGCAGCTTCCTGGATTACAGTTGATCGCAAAGAGATTGAACTCGTTCCAAATAGAAATGAAAAAATATACTACGATATTGTCGTACCTAAGGATGCTACCAAAGGAGAATACAATGTAATAATCGCATTCAAATCTCAAACAGAAGACCAAACAATTGCCGGAACCGGTACTGTCTCTACTCTTGCCTCTGGAACCCCTATCCTCATAAAGATTGGTAAGGATTTTGTAGAGAATGCTGAATTACTTAGTTTTACAACAGATAAAAACTTCTATGAATTCCCAAATGTACTGTTCACTACAAGGATTAAAAACCTTGGAGATACACATATCTCCCCCATTGGAGAGATTGTATTAACAAATATGTTTGATAAGGAAATTGCAAGAATACCTTTCAACCAGAATACTCAAAGTATTATGCGAGAAAATACTGGAAATTACGAAACATCCTGGAATTTCGGGGAATTCTTAACCAAAGATAAACAGCTTGTTTTAGGTCCAATAGACGCAAAATTGGTAGCCACATACCGAACATTCCAACCTGGATTTGCACCATTAACTGCAGAAACATCCTTCTGGGTTATTCCATGGAGATATATTGTAGCTATCTTGCTAATCATCACATTCATTGTCATAATCATAAAGACTGCTAAGAAGAAAAAAGCAGAGTATAAACCAGTTCCAAAATAAACGTGGTGAATATCAAAAAATTATTTACAATTGGATTTATTTCCATTCTATTCTCCCTCCCATTAACCCCTGTTAGGGCAAATACTCTTTCTCCTGCAATAAATCAAACAATAAGAAGTACAGGAGAGAATGTAAGCTCAAAGATCCTTTTCACAAACACAACAAACAAGGAAATATATATTCTTCCTACTGTCGTAGGATACAACCCTAAAACCAGTAGCATAATTACAAATGAAAGCTACATGTTTGTAAAAACAGATAGAGATACCTTCAGAGTAGAACCACACTCTACTCTAAGTTTAAGCTACCAAATAGTTGTCGCAGCAAATCTACCTCTTGGCACCTACTTCAATTTAATTATTCTTAAACAGACAAACGACTCTGGTTTTCTAGATTCAGATAACTCTGTTGGTGCAGTAGATAATCTCTCACATTTAGTAGTTTTGCATGTCGTTGAGAAGGGAGATGTTAAGGGTATAACCTCAGAATTTGCACAGATTAGTATGGAGATTGTAGATAGAGGTATACCTTTTTTGAAAGATGCCAAAGTAAGATATATCTACCAAAATATCACAAACTATGTACTAATTCCTGATGGAGAGATACAGATTTACAACAACAAAGGGAAATATGCCCCTTTGTATTACAAGATTAATGAGGGACAACAGAAACTCTACCCTAACGATATCATCGAGGAAACAATTGTGATAGATAAATGGAATATTTCTGATTTAATATATCCTAGAACAGTACTGGGACTCTTTTACAATGGGATAGATGAAAACAGTATATCTAAAGAAATTCAACAGAGTAGCTCCTACTTCTTTGTAATATCTGGAGTAATAATACTCGCACTTGGATTTCTACTTATTAAATCTCTAAGGGAAGACAAAAAGAAAACTAAAGTCTAGTTTGTAGAACTTTAGCTGTTGTTTTAAAAGATACCTTTGCTACATTTTCCAATTCATCTACACCAAATTCCTTAACAAAGTCCTGCCCCTTATCTATGACATCCGAAGCACCCTTTGGGAAATTGAAATTGTATTTCTTCTTCATCTTCTCCATCTCTTCAAGGAATATACCCCTTGCTATGACAGAAGCACATGCTACTGCCATATCTGACTCTCCTTTGTGGAATTGTATAAGCTCAATTTCTTTGCCGTAGCTTCCTAGCTCATTGAGTATTCTACTCTTCTTACTTGAGAACTGATCAATGACTACTCTACTACACTCAATATTCTTGGATTTGAGGTCCCCTAGTCCCATTTCAATGACTTTAGAGTGTTGTCTGGCAAGTAATATGGATACATTTTTACTCTCCCTGTAGAGCTCAGCATACTCCTTTGGATAGATTATGGAGGAATAATAATATGCATAATCTTTTACAAGCTTGTACATTTCCATAATTTTGGAATCTGAGAATTTTTTTGAATCCCCTATTCCAATACTAGAAATCTTTTCCAAGAATTCCTTATCTACAAAACATGCTACTACAACGAGAGGACCGAAATAGTCTCCCTTTCCTACCTCATCTACACCAAGATGAGGAACAACCTCGCTCTCATCTTCTACATTGTTCTTTATTGACGTTATTATATTTGTAAAATCTTCACTTCCCTGAAATACCAACTTACCACTAGTGTAAAGGATTACATTAGAACCCTCTGGGCTTTTCATTCTAAATTGAGCATAGGGATTGTTTACATACTCCTCTTTCCAATTGTATGCCTCCAATACCTCCTCTGCGTTTTCTTTTTGAATTTCGTTTAATTGTATAGTGACAGTATTTTGTATCATCTATTTCTTTTGATATTTAGTACCTTCAGGTGTATCTAAAACAACATACCCTGCATCCTCTATCATCTTTCTGTATTCGTCTGCTTTAGCATAATCTTTATTTGCCCTGGCCTCATCTCTTAGCTTAGCATAATTATCTATATCTTCCTCTAGAACTACCTCTACATCTTTTACATTGTCTAAATCTAATCCAAGAACTTTGTCAAAGTCCAGAACAGTGGCTAGAATATCTTCTTTTTTCTCTGAGGATTTAAGAAGCTCGTTTATGAGTGCAAATATCCCAGACATATTTAAGTTATTCTCTAACTCACCCTTGAATTTTTGCTTGTATTCCTCAAGTATCTCTCCTTTTACACTTCCTAGTTGAGCTACTCTTCTGTTTAATGATTCTCTCGCATTTTTAATTCCAATTAAGGCCCCCGTTGAATATTGGACTCTTGTTCTGTAATTTATTGAAACAAAAAGATATCTTAAATCTAATGGACTAAATCCTGCTTTCTCAATATCTGGAAGGGTTAATGCACCCCCATCACTCTTGGAAAGTTTAGAGTCATCCATATTTACTAGCCATTCATTGTGTACCCAGTATTTAACAACCCCATGGCCAAAAGCACCAATATTCTGTGCCCTTTCATTTGGATGATGTACAGGAATATGGTCTATACCTCCGGTGTGGATGTCAAAGTATTCACCAAGAATAGCTGTACCCATTGCTGTACACTCTATATGCCAGCCTGGGAATCCCTCTCCCCATGGTGAATTCCAATTCATAATGTGGTTTGCATATTTACCAGTTTTTTTCATCCACAAAACAAAATCTGCAGGATTTTTCTTCCCAGCATCTATCTCTACCTCATCTCTTACTGCTACTTCCTTTTCCTCAAGTTTTTGACCCGTAAAAATTGTGTAGTCTAGTACTTTGGTTACATCAAAATACAACGCTTGTTCTGTTTCGTATGTATATCCATTCTCTTGTATCTTTTTGATAACTTTGATCATCTCATCTATGTAGTTTGTTGCTCTACTCCAGCCGTAATCTTCTACATGTTCATGCGTTAAATCCGCTGGAATTTCTTTACCACTTGGAGAAAGAATATTTAACTTTCTAAAATCTTCTAACACCGTATCTATATATTTGTTTGCAATATCTAAAGGATTTACACCCTCTTTCTGGGCCTGGATATCAAATTTTTCCTCTCCGTAATCCTCATCATGGGTCATATGTCCAACATCAGTAATATTCATGACTCTTTTTACATCGTAACCCAAGAAGATTAATGCCCTGTGTAATATATCCCAGTTAATATCTGCCCTGATGTTTCCGACATGCATTCTACTGTAAACAGTAGGACCACAATTATACATAGAAATCTGACCCTCTTTAATTGGTTCTATATCTACAATCTTTTTGTCTAATGTGCTGTAAAGTTTCATTGTTTTAAATTATATCACAGCATGTAACGACAAAAATACAACAAAGTCTATTTTGCCATACATAAATAAATTGGGAAATATATCTCTTAAATACAGATATGCAATTCACTCGGGGTACTATATATTTTTGTTTTTGTCTTTTAGACAAATTATATAGTACACCCGAGGTGCAGAGGGTCATTTTTCAAGGATAGCTCCTATAATCATAAGCACAACGCAAATTAAAGTAACACTTCCTACGGAGATAAATATGATCGTCATTGAAGCCTGGAACAAGAATTCAATTTCAACTAAGATGGGTAAGAGCGCAGCCAATAGGAGTGCTACCATGAAAACCTTTCCACCACGTCCATCAAATACTTTCGAGAGACTCATTTTTATCCTCTATTCTATTCTACACACAACAGTGTGCGATATACTTAACATCAAATACATTGATATCAGGTAAATCGCACACACGAGAGTGAGAATTAGGAAGATTATGTAGTATTAAACAACTAAGTATCTAACACAATTCCCTCTGCATTTAAGAAATATATTATTAAAGAGCAAATATCATTTTACAAACACAAAAAGATAACCAGGGGTGTCCTAAAATAAAAGAACACCCCGTGGTGCAAATTTGGTTATCTATTGGTTCACAAAATCGTGATCCCAAATGAAAAAACTTAGCATTACAATTGCCGTTGCAAAGGCAAAAATTCCTATTACTAAAACAAGATTTGCTCCCGCAAGTATTCCCAAAACTGGGAGAAAAATAATCAGTAAAAAGCGAGCCTTCTTCTCTTTGGGAGAATATGTGAATGCGTTGATTATTGCCACAATGTTGGTGATTGAAACAATCGCACTCATTACCCAGAAGGCAATAACATTAGGTTCAGATTGTGGTATTTTGCTAATAAAAACACAAACAAACACCTGCATTATTGACATTACTGTCGATACAACTATTGCAAATTCCAAATTCTTTTTCATAATTCTCCTCCTAGAGAATGTTTAATTTCCCCACACACTTGTGTAGAGTTTGAGTTTGATAACCAAAAACAAAGAGATGAATACATCTTTAAATGAACAAAGTCATAAAGAAAATCTCCTTGTGTTTGAAAATGATATTTTTAAAGAGCAGTGTATTATTTAACTACTCTATTATACCTTTTTTAGATGAAAATCTCAACACTATAGGGTTAGGCTAAATATCCCTCCTTCCTTCCAATGCTCTCTTTAATGTTAATCTATCCGCATATTCTAAATCAGCACCTGTTGGAAGACCCATTGCCAATCTAGATATCTTAACCTTGTTCTCTTTTAGTAAATCTTTAAACAAATCTAAAATATAGTTGGATGTAGCCTCTCCCTCTAGACTTGGATTGGTTGCTACAATGACCTCCACTACGTCATTCTCTTTTAGCAATTCCTCTACCCTAGCCTTTAATTCTGGGAACCTAATCTCATCTGACCCTATACCATCCGCAGGAGAAATTACACCACCAAGAACAAAGTAAAAACCGTCATATACCGCGGAATTCTCAAATGCTACAACATCCAGAGGTTCCTCTACTACACACAACTTGTTTGTCTTTCTTAACTTACTTGAACAGATATCACAGATATCTTTGTCCGAAACGTTAAAACATTTACTACAGTTTTTTACCTCTAAATCCATCTGAGTTAAAGCTTTCGCCAATTTAGTAGCATCCTTGTTCGGAGATCTTAAAAAATGGTAAACCATACGAGATGCAGACTTAGGTCCTACACCTGGTAACCTACTAAACTCATCTATGACTTGTTCTACAGATTTTGGAAGTACAGACATATTATCCTAGCATGCTCTTTAATTGACTTAAATCCATGTCAGCAACCATCTCCTTTTGGAGCTTCTTTTGGTAATCTTTAAATGCATCCTTGAAGTGCTTTCTAAGCTCATCTGACATATCTGGGTCGAGTAATTGATCATCTACTCTAAGATCTTCTAGCTCCTGTGCAGCATTCATGTAGAGCTTAACTAATCCATCTTTGGATTCACCTGTAATTCTTCTCTCACGAAGTTTTTTCTGCATCTTCTTTGCTTCACTTTGCATTCTAAGTAATTCAACGGGATTTATCATTTTTATGTAATGAAAATATTAAATATGTAACGATATTATATCTCAATTTAGGAAGTTAAACACTATATACTACATACCTTCGAAGATTGCTTCGACCTCTTTCTTCATATTCCTACTCGTAACTGCTCCTTTTTGGGGAGGAGCAGGGGGCAGATTACGAAGTACGAATTCTGCTTCAGATTTTCTCTTTGGCTTTACATTCTCATTAACATTACACATTAATTTACAGTTAACACCATATACCTTGTGGAAAGTTGTACAGATGATGTCCCTACTCCTTGGTATCTCTATCCTGTCTTTGTGGAATGCAAAAGGCACTTCCAAGAGAAGAGTATTCTCTTCAAAACTAACAACTTTAGAACCACCCAAAAATGCATACAGATGGCCATTGAAAGGCTTTACCTCATTAACAAACTGCTCCCATCTAGCCCTCACCTCTTCTACAGTTATACTATCATCTGAAAGATTATCCTCTTCCTCTTCTTCTTCAGACTCTTCTGTAACCTCTTTGGGCTCTTCCTCTGTAGGTTGTATCTTGTTTTTTACATCTATATTTACAATCTTTATCTCCTCGTTATCTGTCGTTACCATTTCGGGGATTATCATTTCTAGGACAAGACCCTGGTTGTTTGAATATTTAATTTTGTTCTCAGCATCTAAAAACAGATTAATTAATTTGTGTAAACTCTTTAAGTCCATATCTTTTGCAAAAGCATACTCCTTTGAAAGCTTCCCTTTAATCTTTTCTACTAAGATATTTCTCAGTATCTCTAGAGCATAGTTTGTGAACTGTTGGAGATTAATACCCTTCTTTTCCAATTCTTCAATTACCTCCAAGGATCTCTTTCCACTACCTTCTACTAAGTTTTTTAACAAACTAATAACCAGGTCGAAGTCTGGAAGACCCAAGATATCTCGCACATCTCTCTCTGAAATATTCTTTATCCCCTCTCCTCTTCCGCTGTACACTACATCTAGGAGGGAAAGAGCATCTCTGTAACTACCTTTGGCATTCTGGACTAGTATATCTACAGCTTCTTTTGCAATCTTAATCCCCTCTTTAGTTGTAACATCCTTTAGGAGTTTTTCAATTTCCTCGTTTGTACCAAGTCTGAAGTCATATCTCTGACACCTTGAAAGGATTGTAGGTGGAAGCTTGTGTACGTCTGTTGTAGCTAGAATGAATATGACATGGGCAGGAGGCTCTTCTAGGGTCTTTAAAAGGGCGTTGAAGGCCTCTGTCGTGAGCATATGTACCTCATCTATGACATAGACTTTGTACTTACTGTCTGTAGGAGAATACTCAATCTTTTCCTTTAGTTCTCTAATCTGGTCAATACCTCTGTTTGAAGCTGCATCTATCTCCATCAAATCCATTAATTTACCATCCGTAATACCTACACACACCTCACATTCATTACAAGGATTACCCTCTTCTTTTGGATGTAGGCAGTTAACTGCTTTTGCAAGTATTCTTGCTGCGCTAGTCTTTCCAGTACCACGAGAACCTACAAAAAGATATGCTTGAGATATCTGGTCTGTCTTAACTGCATTCTTAAGTAACTTCGTAATATGTCCTTGGCCAATTAGCTGGTCAAAATCTTGAGCACGGTATTTTCGGTAAAGGACTGAAGACATGGTATATACTAGAGTAAATATATATAGGCGCACAAGTGAAAAATATTTACCCAAAAAAGCCTCTATTCTAAAGGATTACTACCTACCCCCTTGATTTTATTTTTTCGATTGCTTCCGAAAGCATCTGTGTATACAAACCGTACCCAACTGAGTTGATAGTGCCCGACTGATTCTTTCCCAAGATATCTCCTGCCCCCCTAATCTCCAAATCTCTGTTTGAAAGTAGAAAACCTGAGCCCAAACTTTGAGAATCTCGCAGAGCATCAAGCCTTAAGATAGCCTTTTCGGTTAGAGTGTCAAAAAAGAAGTATGCATAGGCCTGCTCAAGAGACCTTCCTACTCTTCCCCTAATCTGGTACATCTGAGAAAGACCTAGTTTAGAAGCATCATCTACTATTAATGTATTCGCATTTGGAATATCCAAGCCATTCTCGATGATTGTCGTACAAAGAAGAATATCTGTTTTCTTAGATACAAAATCTGTCATCCTCGCAGAGAGGTATTTGCTTCCCATCTGTCCATGCACAATGTCAACTACTGCTTCTGGGAAGAGCTCTTTCAATTTACTCTGAATTGAAAGTATATTCCCAACCCTGTTATGCAGGAAATATACCTGCCCTTTTCTATCCATTTCTTTTTTAATTGCTTTAACTACACTATCCCAATTGAAATGCTCAAAGGCATTTACAATATCCTTTCTTCCACTTGGAGGTACAGCCAAGACAGATATATCTCGCACACCAAGAAGTGCCATATTTAATGTCCTTGGAATTGGTGTCGCTGTAAGTGAAAGTACATTACTATTAACTCTCATTCCCTTTATCTTCTCTTTCTGTTTAACTCCAAATTTCTGCTCTTCATCTACTACAAGAAGTCCAAGATTTTTAAATTGAATCTCATCTGCTAGGAGAGAATGAGTTCCAACAACAATATCTACAACACCATTTTTCAAACCATGCAGAACACTATCTCTCTCCTGTTGTGTGGAGAATCTTGAGAGGCTTTTGATAGTAAACGGATAGTTCTTAAATCTCTCCATTAGAACAGTTAGATGTTGCTGTACTAGAATTGTCGTAGGAGCAAGAAATGCCACCTGCAATCCATTATTCACAACTGGAAACATTGCCCTCATTGCTATCTCTGTTTTCCCAAACCCAACATCTCCAACAAGTAGCCTATCCATTGGTCTTCCCTTCTTGAAATCTTGTTCTATCTGCTGGGTAGCAAGTATCTGGTCATCTGTGTCTGTATATTCGAACTGTTTAACAAAGGTATTGAAACTTTTAACATCTTCCTCCTCCAGAGTGAATACAGATTTGGACGTTTCTCTCATGGCATACAGCATGAGAAGCTCTTTTGCTATCTCCTCTGCTCGCTCTGATGCTTTCTTAGATATTCTCTTCCAGTTTCCACTATTCAATCCTGTTAGTACAGGTTTTCCTTTTCCAGCACCAATATATTTTGTTAGCTTCTCAGATGCGCTAAGTGGTACATACAATCTGTCCTCCCCTGTATATGATATCTCAATGTAAAATCCCTTCTCTCTTTCTACAACTCCTACAAATTTCCCAATACCGTGATCCTCATGTACAAGATATTCTCCTGGAGTAACTTTCTTCAATATCTCTATGCTATTTGGATCTAAATTTTTGTTAACTTTCTCGAAATTAGACAAATCTATCTCCCCCAACACCTCCAAATCTGTAAGTACTACAACCTTGTTTCTTTGAGATACAAAACCTCTTGGGAAGATGTTTCTTTCATTGGTAAATATCTCATCCACCATCTCCAGAACATCTTTGGGTACTAACCTCTCCACTCTCTCTCCCTTACCAGTTACATACCATATCTTGAATTTTCTAGCTCTGAAATTTTTTACAATTTCTTTCAATATTTTAGGGTTTGAGAAATTCTCAATACCAGGGATACTTCGTAGTTCCAAGTCTACATATTCCTCCTCACTTACCCTTGGAACAATATCTATGATTACCTCCCCACTACTATCTTCGTTGCCAATATATATCTTTGAGCCCTCAGAAACAAAAGCTCTTTCATTTACATCTTTAATCTTCTTTCTTGTTTGAGAATCCACTACAGCCATACCTTCTATCTTTTTCCCCAGAAGACTAATTCTCAACAGATTATTCATACTAAATGGCCATACAATGACTACATCTCCAAGTATGGATATCTCTCCTTCACACCAGACTCGCTCTACTCTTGTATATCCCAAATCTAAGAGGTTGTTTATGTCGAAAGTGTCTCCAGTTTTAATTGTAAAAAGCTTTTTTTCTAAATTTTCACCACTATCTCTAAGGAGAACTTTACTGCTTAAGATATTTCCAAGGAATTCTGCGCTAAATTCTAAAAGGTATGGTTCTATCCCAGAGACCTTTTTAGTAGTGACTATCCCCTCTTTTATACCCTCTAGATTTTTACTTAACTCTTTTGTTATATTTTTCACCTTCTTATTTTATCAATGAACAAAGAATATGTATAATTGAAAAGATAAAATAAGAATTACATAAATATGTTTTTAGCACACGGCCCAATATCTTACCTAGCAAACGAAGTAATTCAGAAAAAAAAGATTTCCCGTTTGAAATTTAATGAGCAGATATTTGTTAGTATTTTAGCCTTGCTTTTTGGTATTCTCCCAGATGTTGATATTCTGATTCTTCAGATGTTTTCAATTCCTCAGTTCTCACATCACAACTATTTCACCCATGCCCCTCTGTTTTACATTGGTATATGGTTGGTTCTAAAGTTAAAGGTTGTCCTTTTCGACAAAATCGTTAACAAGAAGACCTCTGCAGTACTACATCATGATTTAATGGATGTGATACTTAACACCTTCCTCATAGCTACAATGGTACACTTCTTTGCAGATGCTCTAGTTGGAGGTATTATGTTGTTATTCCCAATTTCAACATTTCAATTCACTATTCTTTCATCTTTCATGGTTCCAAATCTTTTCCAACCATATCTCCTACTTCCTGATTTTGCTATTGAATTGATACTGTGTTCTTTGTTCTTTATTCATATTTACAAGAAATTCTTCCAAAAGAATATCTTTTTCGATATTTTGAAATATTCTCTCCTCTCTGTTTCTACTTTGTTTCTGTTTGTAACAATCTTTTTCAGTACTCAAACCTACAACAAGAGTTATATGTATGACAGTAGTGGAAAAGAGAATTACGATGTAGATATGGATGGATTGTATGACAAGAAGGATATGGATATAGATAATGATGGGACTGACAATATTGTAGATATAGATCTTAAGAAGTTAACACAAGAGGTTAAAGATATTTCAAATAGTGGGAAATTGGCATCTTTTGATACCGGTTCCATACAATATATGTTCGGTGGTTTTAACTCCTACCGCTTACTTTCACAGGCATATTTCAATATCTCCTCTCCAATTGAGGGAGTTTTGAAGAACACTGTTAAAGACAGAGAGTACACAACCAAGATTAACTACGCAGACACACTGCATACATACTTTATTGAGAGAAATTTGCTACAAGAGCTGGATACTACAAAAGAAAGTGTACTTAATATTGGGACTTTGATGTTCCTTTTGGACGAGGATGGTTCGGTTGTTAATATTGGGTTGGTAGTAGATGAGGATAGTGTTGGAATTGCACTACCCGCAGATAGAGAGCTTAAAACACATACATTACAAGAGGTTTTGGAGAGTGAATATACAAAGGTAGAGACTACCAAATAATGTCTATGAGGATGCTTTGTACAGCTTGTTGAATAGATTCATCAAGTATTATTTTCTCTTCTTTGTCGAATTTCATTAGTACATAATCCTCACCTTTAATATTCTTATCTTTTCTGTTATCCACCCCTATTCTTACTCTTTTGAAATTGTTTGTACCAATCCTGTCTTCTACACTTTTAACCCCGTTATGGCCATTTGGGGACTTCCCAACCTGTATTTTGAACTCTCCTAGGGCAATGTCTAAGTCGTCATGGACAAGGATCATATCTTCAGCAATATCCTCTATTTCCATCTTCTTGATAATCTTACTTACTGAATCTCCAGACTTGTTCATAAAGGTAAGTGGCTTCAGAAGCACAGCAACTATTGTTGAGCCTCTCTTAACAAAGGATATCTCCCCTTTGAATGTATCTTCTATTCTCCACTCTGTAGCATAGATGTCTTTTTGGTAAAGGAATTTGTCTTTAAGAGCCTCCAAAAACATGAAGCCTGCATTATGTCTAGATCTTGAATATTCTTTGCCTGGGTTACCCAAGCCTACAATTAATTTCATATTATCGAGGTTTACTTTAAATCCTTAAGTATATTCTCTAATATCTCTTCTTGTTTTACAAACATATCTTCTTTTTGCTTTGTTGTCTCATCTAGTTTTGTCTTGTGTTCAAAACCAAACAAATGGAGAATGCCGTGTACAATGAGTCGGATTATCTCCTCTTCATACTTTTCTGCTGTCTTTTTTACATATTCAGGGCATATGTATATTTCACCAAGAAAGCCCTCTGCATCAAGATTAAAAGATAACACATCCGTAACATCATCGATATCTCTGTACTCTTTGTTAAGTCTTTGGATTTCTTTTTCATCTACAAAAATAATATTGATTGTAGATATGTCAAAGGAGGAGAATTCTTTTCGAAGGGAATTAATAACTGTACTTTCGCTTATGGATATCTTTGGCCAATTGAATATTTCTAATTTCATTTGCTAAGTATCTGAGTAACAAGATTTTTGACTGTATTTCCATCTGCTCTACCGGCAGTTTCTTTCATTACTGCTCCCATGAGTCTACCCATGTCATTCATGCTTGTAATGTTTAGTTCTGTTATCTTGTTATTTATGATTGTCTTTATATCTTCTTCTGACATTAGTTCTGGGATATATTTCTTGATTATTTCCAATTGAGATGTTTCTTTCTCAACGAGATCTGTTCTTCCCATTTGTGTAAATTGAGAGATGGAGTCTTCAATCTTTTTAACTTCTTTTCTGAGGATTTTTTCAATATCTTGTTCTGTAAGTTCATCATCTTGTGCAAGTTGTGCATTTTTTATGGAGGCCAATGCCATCTTCAAAATGTCACTAGCATTAGTATTTCCCTCCTTGGAGAAGGTAAACATATCTTTTCTTAGATCATCTGTGAGAGACATTTGTAAAAGCGTTAAAATTAAGATTAATTTTTTGCTCTTCTTGCTGCGGTTCTTCTTCTTCTT
>Ga0209416_1000442_pt1 | contig 42579 bp, 57 predicted proteins | sample RifGroF1_FD_184001 | JGI IMG/M metagenome (GOLD analysis project Ga0209416, IMG submission 184001) | Groundwater microbial communities from Rifle, Colorado, USA - Groundwater F1 (SPAdes) (version 2) | ecosystem: Environmental > Aquatic > Deep subsurface > Groundwater | place: Rifle, Colorado...
AGGTTTGTTTTAGTAACCGCATTTAAGAGATTCAGGAATAGATTATGAACCGAACACCAACAAATCTGAAACTTTTAACAGGAAACCCGGGTAAACGGCCCCTGAATAAGTCTGAAGCTATCCCAAATTATGAGTTACCTAAAACACCCAGTGAACTCGATAGCCGCGCCAGAAAAATATGGCGGGAACGCGGCGCAAGACTGGTAAAATTAAAACTCATGTCGGAAATTGATGATGCTATTTTTATTGGATATTGCCAATTAATGAGCTGGGTTTTGCAATTAATGAGAGATGTTAAAAAAGAAGGGTTATTTATAGCGGTTTATTTAAAAGACCGTGACGGTGAAGTGATATGTGATTTAGAAGGTAAACCGATAATTGACGAGATGATTAAAAATCCAAAACTTCTCGAAGCGCGGTTAATGTTTGATAAAATCAGACTCATGTCCGCCGAACTTGGAATGACACCCTCCGCGCGTTCCGGGATATCGATTCCGAAAACAGACGAGGAAGATGAGATGGCAAAATATAATGAGCAATTAAAAGCGCAGAGGAAGAATGCTTAATCAATACCGCGCCGAAGAATACATTAACGATGTACTTAATGAAAAGGTTCTTGTTTGCGAACTAACTCGCTTGGCCGTGAACCGGCATGTTAATGATTTGAAGCGGCAGTGGATGGAGGATTTCCCTTATTATTTCGATGAAGCCGCAGCAAAGCTTGACCGTGACTTTTATAAATTTTGCAGACACTCTAAAGGAGAATGGGCGGGACAGATAATAGAGCCAGAGCCGTGGCAACAATTTATTGACTGGAATATTTTCGGCTGGAAGAAATTAGACGGTTCAAGACGATTTAGAGTAGTTTATGAGTGTATGGGGAGAAAAAACGGTAAAACAACAAAACTCGCAGCTAAGGGAAATAAATTTGTTGGTTTCGACGGCGAGGAAGGTGCTGAAATCTATACGACCGCGACTAAAATGGATCAGGCTAAAAAGCTTCATCAGGAAGCCGTCCGTATGGTTAAGCGCTCCCCGGCATTATCAAAACATCTCTCGGTACGAATCAATTCAATATTCAGTCTCGAAACCAATTCGATGTTTGTTCCTTTGGGGCAGGATAGCAAAACAGAGGATGGCGCTAATGTATATGTGGCCTTTGTGGATGAGTATCACGCACACCCCGATTCTGGTATGTATGATGTCATGCGTTCCGGTATGGGGTCGAGGCGGCAGCCGTTACTTTGGGTTATTACAACCGCCGGATTTGAAAAAGATTGCGCCTGTTATAGGGAGCAGGAGTATGCGGAAAACGTCTTGCGGGGAATCGTCAAGGATGAATCTTATTTCGCGATAATTTACACTCTTGACGACCCCGAAACCGAATGGATGGATAAAACCAAATGGAAAAAGGCTAATCCAAATCTGGGGGTTTCAATTTATTGGGATGATATTATAGACGAATTTAATAAGGCCGTTAATTCTCCCACAAATCAAAATGCTTTCAAAACAAAGCGCCTTAATATTTGGACGCAGGCAACCGCACTTTGGATAACCGATAAATCATGGATGCTCTGCCAGGAGCCGGTCGATGCGGACGCTTTAAAAGGGCGCAGTTGTTATCCGGCTTTCGATTTATCTACAAGTCAAGACTTTACAGCATGGGTATTATGCTTCCCGCCCGAATCAGAAAATGAACCATATAGATTTCTATTCCGATTTTTCCTCCCACAAGAAGATTTAGAGGAAAACGTTCCCGATAAACATCTTCTTAGTCAAATCAGGCATTGGATTAAAGAAGGGTATATTTCCACGACACCCGGTAATTTTATCGACTACGAATTTGTAGAAACGCAAATATTAAAAGATGCAGAAATTTATGACTTTCAAAAGATTGCTTACGACCCTCACAATGCGTCAAGTATAGTTACAAAATTAACGAATGAAGGTTTTGAGCTTATACCCTTAAATCAGGGTTACGCTGCAATGTCACCGGCTTCAAAGGATTTTGAAAACAAGGTTCTTGCGGGTAAAATAGCTCATGGCAACAATCCGGTTATGAAATGGATGATTAGCTGCACGGAAGTTTCACAGGGGCCGTCCGGGGATATTAAGCCTGTTAAACCCGAAAGACACAAATCAAGCAAGCGGATTGATGGCGTTGTGGCGGCAATAATGGCGTTAGATTCGGCGGTTAGAAATACGCCGGAACGTTCAGCATACGATGATTTTCATGAGGTAGTTGCAATATGAAAATAACAATAAGAGATTTAATAATTTTATCTGGTCTTGTTTCGCTATTTATCGGGCTTTGGCTCTGGTGGGTTCCAGCTGCGTTCATAATAACCGGAATAATAGTTTCGGGTTTCGGGTTTATAAAGGGTAAGTAAATGGGATTTTTCCCAACAATAAAAGAAATGCGATCCTCGCTTGCAACGCCTGAAAAATGGCTCGTGGACTGGTTTAAGGGTGGTGTGGAGACAAAATCTGGTATTTCTGTTAATGAGAATACGGCTGTTAATTTCTCCGCTGTATTTAATGCCGTAACTATTATCTCCGGCACAATAATGCAGTTGCCGTTTATTCTGTATAAAAAAGACAAAAACGGAGTCCGGGAACGAGCAACGGAGCATCCTTTATATGATTTAATGCATCGAAAAGTCAATAAACGCATGACTGCAAGCTTTTTTAGGCAGACTATGCAGGCTCATTTGGTACTTTGGGGTAATGCTTACGCTCAAATAATTTACGGCAAAGACGGCAGAGTTAAAGAATTATGGCCGCTAAGACCCGGTAAAATGAAGGTTGAACTTGTAAATAATGAGCCAAAATACACCTATCAGCGGGATAATGGCGGTGATTATGTATTCGGAGAGGGTGAAATTCTGCATTTAGCCGGACTTGGGTATGATGGAGTAATGGGTTACTCGGTCGTTCAACTCGCCAGAGAAACAATTGGCCTCGGTATGGCAATGGATGAATATCAGGCAAGATTTTACGGTTCCGGGACGCATCCTGGCATAGTTGTAAAGCATCCGGGGAAATTGAGCAACGAAACACACCAGCATCTACAAAAAAGTCTCTCGGATAAATACTCCGGGTTAGGTAATTCTCACAAACTTATGGTGCTTGAAGACGGCATGGAACCGTTCAAGCTTGACATGCCTCTTGCGGACGCTGAATTTATCGCTTCAAAACGTCATACAGTTGAAGATATTGCCAGATGGTTCAATTTACCGGTTCACATGCTCAAAGACCTCGAAAGAGCAACAAATAACAATATTGAACATCAGTCGATAGAATTCACACGGTTTAATATGGCGCCTTGGTTCACTTTGTGGCAAGATCAATGCGGTATGGTATTAATTTCCGAATCTGAGCAAAAAACTCATTGGTTTGAATTCATTTTAGACGCTTTGTTGCGGGCAGATACACAAACAAGATACGAGGCTGAATCAAAAGCGGTTTCAGGTTCAATTATGACTCCCAATGAGGTAAGAAAACTTGAAAACCTGCCTCCAATTGAGGGCGGAGATAGGTTATTTGTGGCAGTTAATCTTATGCCGATAGATCAGGCTGGGCAAAATATATTAAAGGCAGACACGGCAAAACGTGTCAATGCCCTGATTCAGGGGCTTTATACAGATGCATTCGGGAGAATGACCAGGGCGGAAGTAAACGGAATAAATAAACTCGAAAACAAGGACACTATCACGGTTATAACTGATTTTTACGATTCTAAGCGAGATTACTTTGAGAAAGTGCTAAATCCGGTAATAGAATTTCATTTTAAAGCGAATAATGATATAAATGCAGACGCTAAATTGCTCACAAGGATAATAATTGAGCGGTATATAGAAGATTCAAAGCAGGAATTATTTGATAACAGGGATATAAAAAACCTATTTGAGTCATGGGAAAAAACAAAACATACCCGATATGCGGAAATAACAGCCGCGAAAGTGGGGATTCAATGAAGAATAATGACATCGAAAGAAGGTTTATCCCGATTATAAATGCTGAAATGAGAGCGGATAAACAGGATGGGAAACGCTATTTGAGGGGTTATGCGGCTGTTTTTGGTCAATGGGGCTCGGAATCATACGGGTTCAAAGAGAAAATAGATCCCGGGGCGTTTTCGGACAGCATAAACAGTGATGATATACGTTCGCTTTTTAATCATGATATGAATCATGTTCTCGGGAGAAATATAGCCGGAACATTGACACTCAAAGAAGACAATCGGGGCCTTTACATGGAAACCCTGATAAACGAGGACGATCCGGACGCAATGTCTGTTTTTGCGAAAGTTGCAAGGGGTGATGTGACCGGGCAGAGCTTCAGTTTTACCACGGAAAAAGACTCTTGGGTTTATCCTGATGCCGGATTACCGGAGCGCACAATCGAAAGAGCAAAGCTTTATGATGTTGGCCCGGTAGCGTTTCCATTTTATGAGCAAACGGATGTGTCGGTTGCTCTAAGAATGATTGAAAAACGAAATATCGAAATAAATAAAATAAAAGCCGAAGAAAGACAAGGGTCTGGATTCGAAATCAAAATTAAAAAACTTAAACTGTATTTAATCGAAAAAGGATTTTAATCATGACAGACAAAATCAAAAAGCTTCGCGAAGAGCGCGCAAATGCGGCTCTCGAAATGCGCAAAATGCTCAACCTAGCAGAGGATGAAAAAAGAGAGTTGACATCTGACGAAAACCTTAAATATCAGCAGTTTAATAAGGTTATCGACGATAATGCCGAAAAAATCACACGCGAAGAAAGACTCGTTTCTATCGAAATCGAGATGAATGAAAACGCAAATAAGCGAATCGACGAGGGCGGAACTCATAATCAGAACAGCAAAAAAGAAGCCCGGGAAATTATTGAATCTGTAAGCCGTAAAGGGTTGGACTCGGTATCAAAAACCGAACTGGAAGAGGCAAGATGCGATGTTTACAGCCGTTATCTCCTCGGGGAAGATATTAGGGCTGAATCCCGCGCTTTACAAATGGACTCCGATATTTACGGCGGCTATCTGATAGCGCCCCAGCAGTTCGTAAATACGCTTATAATGGGGGTCGATAACGATGTTTTTATCCGCCAGTTTGCAACAAAAAACACGGTAATAAATGCAACAAGCCTCGGGATGCCGTCTCTCGATAATGACCCCGCTGATCCCGCATGGACAGCTGAAATCGCAACCGGAACCGAAGATTCGACAATGTCTTTCGGCAAAAGAGAGCTCAATCCTCACCCTCTAGCAAAACTTATCAAGCTTTCAAACAAGCTTCTCCGCGCGACTTCCAGCGGCGCAGAGGCACTCGTAAACGACAGGTTGAGATATAAATTCTCGGTTGTCGAAGAGAACGCTTACCTCAACGGAACCGGTGTCAATCAGCCTTTGGGCGTGATGGTTGCCTCAAATGACGGAATTACAACCAGCCAGGATGTTTCGACTGGAAACACGGCTTCGACACCTACATTCGATGGTCTCATTGAATGTAAATATTCATTAAAGGCACAGTACTGGAACCGGATAAGGTGGATATTTCATCGCGACTGTTTGAAGCTTATCCGTAAACTCAAGGACGGTGAAGGTCAATACATTTGGAAAGAAAGCGTTGTTGACGGCGAACCGGACAGAATCCTCGGTTGCCCGACTCACATGTCCGAGTATATGGGAAATACTTTCTCTGCGTCTGAGTATGTTGGTATTCTCGGCGATTTCAGCCAATATCACATTGTCGATGCTTTATCATTGACAATACAGAGACTCGTAGAGCTTTACGCCGCTACAAATCAAACCGGATTTATCGGAAGGCTTGAAACAGACGGTATGCCGGTTCTCGCAGAAGCTTTCAGAAGGGTCAAACTTGGGGCGTAAGAAAAAAATAATTACCGGGCGGTGAAATATCCGCCCACACAATAAAAATTAATTTTGAGGTATAAAAAATGAATCTGCTTAATAATTGTAAATTTGACTGGGTATTAACCAGTGATGCCGCCGCTTCAAATACAGACGCTAACAGTTCAATCCTCGACATGGCAGGTTTTGACGGCGTAGCTTTTGCAGTTGCAATAACAGACTCGGCTGCAACTGGAGTGGCAACCCTGAATGTTCAAGGGGATGCGGCAAATTCTGATTCAAGTATGGCTACAATCACAGGCGCCACTGCCACAAAGACATGTGTCGTGAATGACGATATAAACAACATGCTTCTGGTTGTGGTTGTGTACCGGCCGCTTGAAAGATATATACAGGGCAATATCGTTTCGGCAACAGCGAACATCGCTTTTTCGGACATGTTCGCAATCCGATACAAAGGCAAGAAATGCCCGATTACCCAGGACACATTAACAGTCGCGGCTTCAACATCAGTAGTCGGGTCGTAAATAACTATTTATTACTGGGCGGGCTTCAAAACCCGCTCAATAAATAAACCCAAAAATTAAAGGGTTAAAGAATGTTTAAAAAACTTGGAATATTGGCAATTATAACGGTATGCGCTTTGCTCATGGTGGGGCTGGCCGTGAACGGCTGGTCATACTATATAACAAAAGTCTATATGGCGCAGGGCGGCGACTCGCTTTGTGTACAAAGTACCGGCGTTATTAATGTGGCATCCGGCGGTAAAATTAATCTTGCATCAGGGTCAACATTTACGAACAGCAATGTGACCGCCGGAACATCAAAAGCGTCTAATATGCTTATTTTGGGCGCAACAAAAAATACCGATAGTTTAACCACTGCATATTTAAAAACTACAGCATTTGTTATAGGTTCTACGGCAGTTACAGCTACGGGTACTGAATTAAATTACCTAGATATTACAACCCTCGGGACTGGTGCAGCATCAAAAGCCGTTGTTCTCGATACGGGCGACGATTACACATGGCCTACAACCGGTATATTTACTTTTGGAGTTTTGAGAGACGGACCTAATGCCACTACGATTACGGCAACCGGAACAGAAATCAATAAACTCGCAGGAGTAACAGCCGGAACATCAAAAGCAAGTTCGGCAGCAGTTCTCGGAGCAACGAAAAATCTTGACAGCTTGACGGTGGACTATTTAAAAGCAGCAGCGCTGTTATTTGGAAGTCGCTCCCTTGTATTAACAAAATATCGAGGTAAAGCTGATGCCGAAAGCGTAAGTGTAAATATAGCTGATTTGGATGCTGATGATATGGCCTCAGCGATAGTTACCGGACGCGCACAGGGAGATTCGGCATTTGTTGTTCGGGCGGCTATTCCCGGGACAGGGGCAATAAAATTACATTTTTCAAAAGTTCCCGGGGATACTATTGATATTTCAATACAAACATGGCAGGATTAAGGGAGAAGCCCTAAAATGAAAAAAATAATACTGGTCTTAGGGCTTCTAATAACTCTTGTAGCGGGTTCGGTATATGCGGCCGGAACCGTTACGGAGAGCTATGGATATATTGGGGGGAATGTATATTCCTTAACTCTGACATGGATATCGGCAACAGATGGGTCTTTAACCGCACACACTACCAGCACTACCATTAAAGGATTTGTATTTTTAGCAACTACAAATCCTGATACGACTGCAGGTGGTGACGGACCGAGTGATAATTATGACATCACTGTAACAAATTCAGACGGCATCGATATATTCGGCGGATCATTAGCCAATCGGGATTCAACGGCTTCAGAATATGCGATTCCGCTTTTTACGACAGGAGTTTATTATACTCCAATAAGCACTGGCGTATTAACATTTACATTAACCAATAATTCCGTAAATTCAGCAAAAGGGAAACTGGTTCTTTATTGGGAGGGACAAAATTGAAGATTAAAATGAAAACCAGAATGAGTTCGCCAAAATATCAGGCCGCGCCTGATGAAATCATCGATGTTGATGAAATTAAGGGTAAAGAACTGATAAAAGGCGGTTTCGCGGTTCCTGTAACAAAAGAGCCTCCCAAAATAGAGCAAGCCGTGGCTAACAGGGGAAATAAAAAGTAATGAACCAACCTGATTATAAAGTCACTGTTTATTCCGAACCGGTAAACGAGCCGATTAGCCTTGCGGAACTGAAAGAGCATTTACGGCTAAATTCCGGCTCTTTCAGTGATAATTTCGATACCGACCAGTCGATATTCCCCGGGGATCATGTAGTCGCGGCATCATATAGCCTCGTCGGGACGGGGTATTCTGTTACCGGTTATGATGCGATGGTGGTTTTGAATGCCGCGACAAACGGAACCAACGGAACAGTAGATGTCAAAATTCAGGAATCCGATGATAACGTGACTTATACAGACTGGACAACCGGGGCATTTACGCAGGTAACGGAATCTAATGATAATGCAACCTATAAAAACGCTTACACCGGAACAAAACAGTATATCAGGGTGGTTGCAACGGTCGCGGTGGCAACATGTGACTTTGGAGTCGATATTGTTAGATATGCCATAAATTCAAGCGAGGATACCGAATTAGTAAATATTATAAAAGCGGTTCGCGTTCATACGGAACAAATTCTTGGCCGAAAATTAATAACACAGACGCTAAAAATCTACCTTAAAACTTTCCCTGGTATTGATGATTTTTTGGAATTACCGCAAGCCGCGCCGCTGCAATCCGTGACGGATTTAGTCTATACCGATTATGCAGATACGGCAACCACTTTTCCGGCGGCAAGCTATTATTCAAATATCATAGAGCATCCAGGGCAAATCGTGTTGAAATACGGTTATTCGTGGCCTTCCGCAACATTAAGGACTTATTTACCTATCTGCGTGACCTGTGTCGCCGGTTATGGTTTACTCGGTTCAAATGTTCCGGAGCCGATAAGATTAAATATGCTTTGTCTTTGCGGCGATTCTTATATGAACCGTGAACAATCAATAGAAAAGACTTTAAATAAAATTGACTTTGTCGATAATATGCTCGAACAATACCGAATTCGGAGATACTGATGCGAGCCGGCGAAATGAACACATATGTAGCCGTTAAATACCCTGCAATTACACGATCTGCAACGGGCGCGGAAGTGCAGACATTTACAACACTGTATTCCGGCTGGTTTAAAAAAGAAAGCATTTCAGGACGTGAGTATTTTGCGGCGGGCGGTGAACATTCAGAAGTAACGAGTAAATTCACTGGGTATTATAACCGGGGAGTACGGGCATCGATGAAAATTTATGAGGGTAACAGGGTTTTTGATATTATGGCAGTTCTTCCTGACGGGATGTTTATGGTTCTGATGTGTAGGGAGGTTTTGTAAATGAATACACTGGAAAAAATACAAGGCCTCGACAAACTTACTGAAAACTTTGAGAAATTAACCAAGGGGCTTGACGATGAAGTTATTTCGGACGGTTATTTGAATGTCGGGCGCAAAATGGCTTCACAAATGAAGCGCAGAATAAGAAGACATAGAATAACCGGAAACCTCGAAAGGGGTATTGTTGCGAAGAAATTCAAATCTAAAGGTGAAGGCAAGGTTTTTGTAGCTATCAATTACCGATACGCGCCACACGCCCATTTAATCGAATTTGGTCATAAATCACGATTGAAACCGGATTCAGAAAACAGCGAAGGCAAATTAGCGTTTGTTCCAGCACATCCATTTTTTAGGATAACGGTCGATGAATTTACAGTCAATAATGATTTAGAAAAAGAAGGTGCGAAGGCAGTCGAAAAAGCTCTCAATAAGGCATTGAGATAATTCGTAAAGGGTAGATAATGGCAACACTTGAAATTGAACAAGCACTTAATTATAAACTGGTGAACACGGCAGCGTTGACGGCTCTGGTGGGGACACGGATATATCCTGATGTATTGCCTTCCGGGTGTGAATTACCGGCTCTTGCATATCAGAAAATAAGTAATCCGATAATGCAAAATTCAGGAACGCGAACAGCCGGAGAATCTCCTCGGTTTCAAATATCAATTTGGGCGGCAGATGCGGATTCAAGAATTGCGGTAAAAGCTCAGGTATTGGCGGCGATAGAAAATTCAAGCGGCAATTGGGGCGGTACTGATTATTTATATATCCAATGGTGTTTTTTTGATAACGAAACTGATTTATTTGATGAAAACGAAAAAATATGCGGGCGCGCGCTCGACTTTATAATATGGCATAATTAAGGCGGTGAAATATGGCAAAACAAGCGTTAATTTCGAGTAAGATTTGGTTTGATAGTTATGATTTATCGACATGGACAAATAGCTTTAACCTGTTAATTAAAAAGCCTTTATTTGATGTGACCGGAATAGACGCGGCTGGAATCGAAAGAATTCAGGGTTTAATGGATGTTGAATTCACGCAGTCCGGCTTTGGGGAGGACGGTGAAGCCGCAATAACGGGAATAGATTATAACTCAGTCGGTAATACAAAAATACTATCAGTAAGTCCGGCAGGTGGAATTTTAACAAGCGATGTTTTTTTTACAAAAGTATGTCGCGGGGTGTTCAAGAACGGTGGCAAAGTCGGCGATGTTTATCCTTATATCGGCGCGGCTCTTGGAAATAATACCCTTTGCGTTCTCGGAAAAATACTTGCGACAGGCGAGAAAACCAGTTCATCATCAGGAACGGGGCAGGAATTAGGGGCGGTTGCGACAGGACAGAAAATATACGGCTGCGTTCACTGCACGGCGAACACATCGGGCGGCGATCATTCTATTGCGGTAAAAATTCAGTCTTGCGCAACATTGGGCGGAGTTTATACCGATAGAATTACTTTCTCGTCTATCACTCCCTCGACTTTGGCAGTATGGGGAACGCCGGCAGACGGTGAAATAACCGATACTTATTGGAAAGCAGCATGGACAATAGCAGGTACATCAAATCCAAGTTTTACAATTCATGTCATGGGTGGAATACTTTAAAATAAACTTATTCTGAAAGGATAAATTAAAATGGCAAAACAAGTATTTGCGGGTGGTCATTTAACACTTGGCGGAACCGATATAAGCGATTATATTGACACCGTTGAATTGACTGCTAAAAGAGAAGTATTAATGGCAACAAGTTCCGGCGATGTCGGCGAAGCAAGAGTTTACGGTCTTTACGATTGGGAATGCTCGGTAACTCTTTTTATGGATACCACTGTCGAAACCCTGCTTTGGACTGTATTCACGGCGTCAACGGCAAAGGCTTTCGCATATCGGGCTTCACAAGACGCAAGGTCTGCGACTAATCCCGATTACGTTTCGGCTTCAGTTGTTATAGGAGACCTTCCTATCGCTGGACAGAACGGGCAAGTATGGAAAACTACAATATCTATAACCGGCAAAGACGGAATCGCGCTTATCAGAACCGCAACGGCTTAAAACAGTAACTCATTTACAGGGGAAAATGAAAATGGAAAAAAGACAACCGCTGCAAGGCAAATCGTTAAGGGAATTTGTGCTCGATATTGAGGACATTGAATCCGAAGAGGTCACAGTCAAACAGTGGGGAAACCGTAAATTTCTGGTAAAATCCATGACCGGGGAGGAGCGGGACAAAATGTTCAAGGCCTCGATGGATGACAAAGGCGAAAAAATAGACTCCGAAAAGCTAACGGTGAACATAATTATTTTCACGACCAGAGACCCGCACACTAAGGAGCTAATTTTCCGCCCTGAAGATATCGCAATCCTGAAAAAGAAAAACGCAGCTGCTCTGGAAAAACTTTCGGCAGTGGCTTCGAGGCTTTCCGGTATCGGCGAAGAAGCGGTTACTGAAAAAGCAAAAAACTCCGAAGCGGCAATTCAGAGCGAATAATCTATTTCAGGATTGCCGAAATTTTTGGAATGACAGTCAAGCAATTATTAAGGAACATTTCAAGCGTGGAATTAACAGAATGGATTGCATACCTTAAAGTTAAATCTGATATCGAAAAAGAAGAGATTGAAAAAGAAGAGATTGAAAAAGAAGAGATTGAAAAAGAAGAGATTGAAAAAGCGCAGCAGCCGCAAAAAGCAAAAGAATTATTGAATAGCTTGAAAAATCCATGAGGACATAATGGCAAAATCGGTCGGGTCTTTATTTGTAACGCTGGGATTAAAATCGACTCTCGATAAGGACATGAAAGCCGAAATCAGGAAAGTCAATTACAATGTCAAGCAGGCAGGAAAAGCCTTTGATACACTAAAGGGGCAGGCTATAAAGCTTACTGCTATTATCGGCGGCCTTGCAGGCGGTTTCGGACTTCTTGCTTTGAAAATAGGACATACTGGTGAAGCATGGCTTGACATGTCGAATAAAACCAATATCAGCGTCAAAGAACTATCCCGGTATGATTATGTCGCAAAACAGGCAGGTTCCTCAATTGAAGCTATAACTAAAGCCTCTCGCTATATGTCCGCCGAAATGTATAAGAATGCTGCCATTTTCAAAACTCTTGGCATAAGCGTAAAAGACAATAACGGTCAGCTTAAATCACAAGGGGACATGTTTATTGAGGTTTCTGGAAAACTTAATCAGGTAAAAAACGGAACCGAACAGCTTGCAATAGCTCAAAAGATATTCGGGGCAAGAAACGCGCAAGAGCTTTTGCCAATTATGAAGCTGACAACACAGGAATTAAAAAACCTTTATGAAGAAAGCGACAGGCTCGGAAACACTTGGACTGATAAAGAGGCAAAGGCAGCGGACGATTTTAGTGATGCAGTAGGAAAACTTAAAACCGGAATAATCGGAGTCGGCAAAGAAGGCATGGTGGGACTGCTGCCTTTAATGACTCAATATGTTGAAAAAGCAACCGAATCAGCCGTAAAAGTAAGGGAATGGGTTGCATCTCATGAAGCCTTAATAAATGCAAAGGTCGAAAATACTCTTGAGAAAATAGGCAAAGCTTTGGAATTAATCTGGAAAAACCGTGAAGGATTGACAATTGCATTAGCCGTATTTATAACCGGCGTTGTGGTTCAAAACCTCGTGGCGTCCGGCGTGGCTTTATGGACTATCGCTAAGGCAATCGGAGTAATATCGGTTACTCCTTTAGGACAATGGGGAATACTGCTTGCGGCTGGAGCAGGCGCGGTTGCAATGACAGTAAAGGGCGCTCAATACAATAATATAGCGTCCGGTAAAAATGCGACAGCCGATTTCATTTCAAGAGCACGTGGCAATAAAAATCAGAACTCCAGAGTATTACCAAGCAACTCAACCGGGCTAAAAATGACATTGCCCTCACCGGGCAGAGCGGTAAGCAGCGGCGGAGGGGGCGGCGGCTTAAATTTAGGTGGGGTAACTGCTCCAACCGCTTATCAGCAATGGCTTGCGGGGAATGCAGCTAATTTACAAGCATCACGAATAGACCTCGCTTTCGGCGGTGGTTCAAATGCTTACACAAGCGGTGGACTGGCTGGCATGAACACGCCTCGGCTTGGTATGCAAGGAGATAGTTTATTAAAGACTTCCGGCGACCATTTATTAAAATTAAATACCTATCTTGAAAAAACAAATAAGGAAACCAAACAATTATCCCAGGGCTGGTTAAATTTTGCCGATACCATGTCAAACGTTCTTGCAAATTCAGTTTCTCAATCTGGAAATGCGTTTCAAAATATAGCAAATAATTTCAGGCGGATGCTGGAGGTAATGGTGACGGAGCTTGCGGCAAGGGCAGCTATTTTCGGATTGTTAAACCTTTTCGGCGGTGGTGGACTGGTCGGGGGTGCAAGGAATTTTATATTTGGCGGTTTCAAAGCCTCCGGCGGTGAAGTTAATACAGGCAAAGCTTATGTAGTTGGCGAGAACGGCCCGGAACTCTTCGCGCCCAAACAATCCGGACAAATAATTCCCAACGGCGGCGGACTGACTATCAATTTTAATAACTCCGAAAAAGACGCAATGTCAAGAGACAGTGATATTCAATTAGCTGAAAGAATCAAAAGAGTAATCAGGAATTACAATTTACAGGGAGCCTATTAATTCATGGCTAATCATACATGGACATATCTAACGACTACGATAACCTTCACGAACCCGGCTCATTTAAAAGAGGATAGCCCAGAACTCTTATTATTAGACGTTCACGGTAGAGCTTATGGTGGCACCCCATTTTCGGATAATAGGGGGGATTCGATATTAACCTATCCATTTACGGCTTTTATTTGGAAAGATCATGCAACCGAACTAGATTTTACTGATATGCTCGCATTTTTTGAATTGATAAAAGGCGGTAAACAATTCACTTGGGTTGACAGCGATAGCGTTTCGAGAACGGCGATAATGGTTACACCGAATATAAAATTTGCAAGCAACACACCGTATTGGGTAATAAGCGTTAATTTAGAGGTGATAAATTGAAAAAGAAAATATTGAGAACCATTATTGATCTTATAGGATTTATAATAAATAAAATAGATAAATCATCGATGATTTCAGCGGACATATATTTAAAATTACATGCATGGTTTTTGTTATTAATTTTAAAATTAGACTTTTTAGAGGATGAATAATTTGTTAGCCCTTAAATCAAATATAACCTCAAATTACTTAAAACTCGGAAAACAACCGCGCGTGTTTATCCGCATTGCATCTGCGAACCTATTCCTTGCGACTAAAACCGCAACGGTAGGTTCAGACAGTCATGTTGACAGCATAGCCGATTTCGATGTTATAAGTCATTCAATCGCGCCTTACGGAGGTATGGCAGAGGTAAGCAGCTTCGGAGTCCGCAACTTAGAATTAGGGCAACGGTTCACGCTCTGCACAGAGGCTAATTTAAGCCCGGCGAGATATAATGAATACGATGGCGCGGGCAGGATTTATAAAGAATCGGCCTCATATGCGGGCGCGCGGAATGCTTTAATAGGAGATAGCTTTGGAAGTCCGGCGATTGTTGTCGGGAGAAATTATATATCCGGCCCGCTGGTATATCAGAACATCAGAGGGTATCTACAATTTCTTGCGCCGTCCGGAATGACTTCCGTTGAGGAAGCCGTTATAGAATTAAACGGAATGCAATTAAATACTAACCAGAATTTTAGTTTATATGCCATTGAAGGAAATTGGACGGCTCTCGGTTATGCAACCGCTATTTATAATGATCTTGAAGGCTGGTTCATATCGGGATCATATTCAATTACGAATTTAATCGAATCATGGTCGACAACGGAGTATTCCGGGACGGTAGTTAATAAACTTCGGTTGAACGCGGCGGGTAAAGCTTTATTGCTTTCAAAAACCGGGGCATTTTTTAAATTAATGCTACTTTCAAGTCTTGACGTAACCAATGCAGCTGCGCCGACCTCGCAGGAATATGTCCAATTCCAAACAGACGCAGCGTTGAAAATCCGGTATAACGCTAAAATATTAGACAATCAGGACGCGGAAGTTTATCTCGCTTATGAACCGGTTCCGACATCATATACCGACATGCAATTAATATGGAAAGGTGTTGTCGATGATTATAGCATAAATGATAAATATTTAGATTTGGAATTAAAGCAGAATGACCATAAAAAGAATGTTACGATACCAAAAAATATAATTACAAGCGACAACTTCCCGGACTGTCCTGATGAAAACCTGAATAAAGCCTATCCGATAGTATTTGGTGATTTTTCGGCAGACGCCGGTGTTCATAAATTTGCAATCGGCAAAGAAACAACTTTTGGAGTTCTTTCCGGTGTTCGTAATTATGCGAAAGGATTAGTTGTTAATAATGGTAGTTTTGACCAAGAAAATCCTATTGAAATAAAACTTTCCGATAATGTCTTGCAGGATATAAATGATTCGGATGCGGCTTTTTGGTTATCGAATAGTAAAGTTTATGCACGTGTTTGGGCATTGGTATCATTGAATAGTTCAAATAATACGATTCATTTCTTACCAAAAAGTTTAAATACAGAATCGTTTACAATTGCAGCAAGCGTTCCCGCGTATAAAAATTTCGGCGGGCTTACTATATCGGCTATTCCAAATAGCGTTTATCATAATAATAATGTAACTGACCCGGAAGATTCTTTCGCGAATACGGGTTATGCTGAAATTGAAGATTATCCTGATTATTTTGAAGTTGCTTTTCCAAAAATAGGAAGTGTCGGAGAAATAGATTTGGTTGAAATCGTATTTGATTTAACCGATTTGAATACAACCGGAACTAACTATATAGCATGTTCATTGCGCGAAAATAACGATATAATCAAAATAGATTATGGTTATGATGGAGTATTGGAATTTGACGATGGGGCATTAGCATTTTTCACAAGCGCTACAACTGATTTTGTGGCAGCGGGCGTTATAGCAGGTGAGTATCTTTATATTTCATCATCAGTAAATCGCGGGCGTTGGGAAATATTCAGCGTGGAAAGTACACATGTAATAAAAATCTATGTTTATAACGAAAGCACAAACTCATCCGGAATAACCTTTCAGGTAGGCGAACTTGGCGCAGAATTACACGCAGGGAATTGCAACGGTACAGGGCAACGAAAAATCGTTATAACAGAGCATATTGACTGGGCAGTAGAAAACTTTCTCGTAAGATTTGCATATTCAAGACTTACTCCTCCGTATGGTAAATTCCAAATCAAAAACGTTCAAATAAGATATTTCACATCTGATTTTGAAAAAGCATCGGAATATTTCTTCGATTCTGAAGGCGAAAGAGATGATAATGTCGGAACTATAACCGGAACGGCTTATCTAACTATCGAAAAACCTCCTCACGTTATTGAATCCTTTGCCCGCGATGAAATGAGCCTCGTAACCGCTGAAATCAATACAACGGCTTTCGATGCCAGCGCAACGGCTTTATCCGCATGGAAGTACGCTTTTCAAATCAACGACAGAGCGGGCGCAAGGGATTTTCTTCATAATTTCTACAGGCAAAGCCATTCAAAAGGTTTATGGGATGAGCAAGACCGGCTAAGCATTAAGACATTCAATGCTGATAATAATTTTTCTATGTCTGGCACTGATATACCGACAGGTCTTGATATATTTGACACCACCGGCAGTCCGTCCGGTGACTCGGTGACGACTAATCCAATTTTCGAGTTGTCAATTATCAGAACCGGATTAGACGAAGTCAAAAATGATTTTGTGCTTAAATATAAAAAGAATTATGCAACGGGTGATTATCTCGAAACGCTTTACATGACAAACGGCCTCGGAGTCATAGGGAATGCCGAAACCAATATCACAGAGGGTTACCTCGAAAACTCCCAAACTTTAACCGCGCTGAAAACTATGTGCGCCACAAGTTATTTATATTACCAGACGACAAATACTCTTGAATTCGAGGCCGATTTAATCCGTGACGAGGCAACCGCTACAATGTTAATACAGTATTTAATTGAAAGAATGTGGAAACGGCGCTATATTTCAGTTATCAGAACAAAAATGAACGCAGTCGGCTTTGAACTTGGGGATTTTATGAATATAAGGCATAATCGAACTTATGAGCTATTCGGGACCGCAACGGCTGAATTAAAGAAGTGGGAAATCATAAACAGGTCATTGGAGTTGAATTCGCAAAGTATAAATTTAACAGGGATTGAGGTAGATTAATGCCAATTTCTGATACCGAAACCAGTTACGGGCCGAGCGCGGAAGGCGAAGGAACTATCAGGGTTCCGGGCGCGCCTGTATGTGTAAGCAACGCGGCGGGAACGGCAACTTTCAATTTCGATGATAATGGAAACGGCGACACTGTAACCTATGCGATTTATGTAACGGTAGACGCAACTCCCAGAGGCTATTTAGCAGCAGACGGAACTGATAACGGAGCCTCAGAAATATGGCAGACTTTAGCCGTCTGGGGTGACGTAACCATGACCGGGCTAACTGATTTTGTGGCTTACAATACGAAAGTCAAGGCAAAATCAGACGCAGGAGTTGAATCGGCTTTCAGCGCGGCAACGGCTTTAAATAGCTTACCTGATATTGATTACGGTCCGGAATCTGCAAATCTCGAAAGAGAAGTAACCGGCGGCAATACTAAAATTGATGAAACACTTGGTATAGTTCCTTCCGGTGATTCGGTTCTCGCAACTGAGGCAAGTCAAACAGAAGTAACTGAATATTATGGCGAGCTTTTATTTACTTACACGCTAAAAAATAATTCAGCTACTGCAAGCCGGATCGCAATAGAATTTTCAGAAGATTATGACCCCGATAACCCCGAAATAGCAACTTGGGCAACGGCAACGGCAGGAACTGCAGGAGACGGTTTAACTGCGCTTACAACCTCGGCGGCTGGTGTAGAACACGAGGTTTCATGGGACTCATATACTGATGCCGGAACGTCTGAATTAAAAACCGGGGTCTATTTCCGAATTACTCCTTATGACGCTTCACCTTCCGGCGGCGATGCCGGCGAAACTGTGATAAGCTCAGTATTCGGCGTTAATAACAGACCTGCGATTATGACTTGGACAAATGCAGACGGTTTTGTATTCGATAAAGATTCAACGCCTATTTTCCGGGCAATCATGTCAAGCCTCCGGGGTGGAACTGTAGGATTTCCTGAACTTACGATTTACGAGAACGATGGAACCACGGAAGTACAGAGTTGTAAATCCGTTGAAAGTATCGCGGGCTGGGAATACGAGAGCGAACCCGATACATGGGTTGCAATGACAGTCGCGGGAATACCGTCTTCGGAAATCGATGGAATTAATAGAGTCAGATTTACGGTTCAAACGGTTTTGGATGCCGCTGAATATATAGTCAAGGGACGCATGGGTGAATACCGGAACTTATCATAAGGGACATGGGAAATGAAAAAAATATTGAATTGGCTTAAAGAATTATTTGATTGCAGGGATTATCAACATAATCCTCCTCCTCATTATGGGTTTCATCCCAGACCGCCGAAAGATAGGCCTATGGGCTTTCCGCCTCCGCCTCCACCCGTGCCGCATCATTGTAATTGTTGCTGTGGAGGGCGTAATGGCACTTAATAAAAGACTTTTAGCGGCGGGCGGAATAATAGCTCTTGCAGGGGCAATCGGATTGTCGGGACTCGACAGGAACGAAAATGAGCCTGTATTGGATGTCAAGACAGAGATTGCCCTTGCTAAACCCGGTGATGAAATAAAAGCCTTGCGAACTGAAAACACGAAAAGCTTTAAACTTAATCCGGCTCAAATCCAAACCAGAGTATATACAAAGTCTATACATTATTACGACTCTGAGAAAAAAAGCTTTGAAAAGCAGGATTTATCTACACGGGAAATTTCCGCGCTTGCGAAATTAAATCCGTTCCGCAAATACGATAAATATATAGATGCGGGGAATTATCAGGTAACATGGAAAGACGAAAAAGAAGATGACTATACTTTCAATTACGGTGATGACTATATCAGTTATGAAGCCTTATTCGATAAAAAAGAAATTGCGGTTGAGCAAACGGCTAAATCAGACGGAATAAAAACCGAATACATTCTTGCAAATTGGGACGCTCCGACAGTTTTTAAATGGATAATAAAAGCAACCGGGAAAATGGATTTACAACCGGACGGCTCGGTTGAAATTCTCGGAACAAAATTAGTAATTAACGCTCCAATCGCATGGGATTCAAAACATAAAGACGTTTCTGTTTTTGTGAAAATATCAGGCGACACCCTGATTTATGGAATTGATATTATAGACGCGGTTTATCCGATTGTTTTGGATCCATCGACTTCAATAAATATCGGCTCTAAATCGGGTCATTACCGAACAGGTGATACTAATGTAACGTATTTGAATGCGAGAAACACAGCAACAAAGGCAGCCCGTTTAAATGAAATCACAAGTCATTACCGGGTAGGAACTCAATATTATTCTGCTAATTTCGGTTATCAAAGCCGGTCTTATTTAAGTTTTCCAATGCCTTCTATGTCTGCGGTGATTACATGCTCGCTATACGTCAATGGTTATGATAATTATAACTCCGATTCTCTTGTGGTGGTTTCCGCAAGTGAGATAAAAACCACAATAGGAGATAATCCCGGCTGGTTTAGTAAATTTAGCGGCTGGGCATCGACAGGCGTTTATACCGGGAAAATACTGAACTCCAATATAGCATATACTTATTCAACCGGCGAAATGGGATTTGAATTTAATGCAGTCGGAAGGGACTCAGTAAAAGCGGCTTCCGGGGACACGCTTTGGCTTGCCTTGCTTTCATATCGTGATTACCAAAATACGATTATTGCAACCAATAATTATTCGAGCTTCGACTCTCAAAACGATATTCCTTATCTGAGTTATACTTATTCGGTTGGCGCTACGGAGGATATATTGGCAAGCGCGGACAGTTCAGCGACGGTTTATCATAATCACCCGTCAACCTATTTAGGGGCAAGAGATACAACAACCGCCGGGGGGAATAATAGCTTAGCGGCGGCGACTCCTCTTGTCGGCCAATATAAATCAGGATCGACTTATGTGATTGAAAGAACACAATTACAGTTTTATATTCCGGTGACGGATACGACCGATTCTATTACATTTGCAGAACTTTGGTATAAAAACGCTTCGGATTCATCGACAACCGATTTTAATATATTCGGGGTTTATTCGACTAAATCCGGGGCTGTCTCAAATGCTTGGTATAGTTTATTCACAGGTTGGGGCGCATCCGGGGCTTATATACCTGTCTATTTAACCGAGGGGCAAGGCACTGCCGATTTCGTTACAGGATGGAGTAAAAGTGCTTTCACAGTCGCCGGAATAGACACGATAAGGGCGCACGAAGGCTCTTATTTACAAATTGCCATGCTTTCCTCGCGGGATATATCAAGCACCGCGCCGACCGGTATGGAATATGTCACACTTGCCAACGGCACGGATAGGCCGTTCATTCGGCTTTATAAAACTCCTATGGTTCCGCAAAACGTAACGGTGACGGCTGCCGATACCGATAGCATAACAATTACGTGGGATGATGTGACCGGAGACGAAACCGGATTTCGAATAATTGATGATGATACCGAAACCGCAGTGGATTCAACGGCCGCGAATGCGGAGTCAAAAGGAATCGCAGGACTTAGCGTTAATACCCTTTATCATTATAAAATTCAGGTTAAGGGCGGAGTTCTTGACGGTGAATATTCTGCACCGGATATGGCTTATACTTTTGCAAACACTCCCGGAGTTCCGACAATAAGCTTTCCAGCCGATAGTCTGTTAAAATTTATCATAGCAGAAAACAGTAATCCGGCAATAACACGGTTTGCTGTTCAGGACAGCATTACCGGGGAATTTGTGCAAAGCATTGCCGGGCTGGACACGTTCGGAACGGCTGCGTTCTGGGGAACTAAAGCTGAATGGGGCGGGGCTAATGGCGATACTGTGAAAATTAAATCAGGTAAAAAATACGTAATTCGGGCAAAAGCTAAATCCGGGAGCGATTAAAAAAGGGGTGGAAGTGGAAGATTTTATTGTAAAAGCTCTTCTTGCCTTTATCGGGGGCATAATAGGTTTTATAGGGTCATATTATGGGATGGTAGCAATGGTAAAAACTACGTTAAAAGTCCACGATGATTGTATAAAATCTATTGATTGTGATATTGAGATTATGAAAAAAGACATCAGTAATAAAATAGAGAAAGATGATATTCGCAGAGTCCATGAAAAAATTGAATTATGTCAACTAAAAGTAGAATCAGATAAATCTGAGAATAGAGTCCATGATGATTTAGGGGAGATAAAAACTTCCATAAAAGATTTAACAAATAAAGTAGATAAATATTTATTAGAGGAAAGGAAATTAAAATGACTCGATTTATGACTCGATTTATGACTCGATTTATGAAACGGCTTCTGTTTTTACTATTTATTATTTTTGCAATCCCATTAAATGCTCATGCGGGATTCTGGGTTTCGAGTGTCGGCGGAGGAGTAACCACTGCCGCGCTTGCGGAATCGACTACTGCAATTGACACAAGGTTAGCGGATAAAGCAAATCAATCAGCATTGGAAGATACAGCTGCGACTCATGTAGTTCTTATTGGCTTAAAGCTCCCCAAAAATGCGGTTCGTGATTCAATCTATGTTGGACTTGCCGCGTCTGACTCAAGTAAATTTCCTGCCGGTAAACTTTCAACTACTAATATTGCGACTGGCGGAAGTTATACGGCTAATGTTTTAACGGCGAATAGCTTCGCTTACACGTCGGGCAATACCCCGCATTTTATAAAGTCTTATCCGACAATCCAGGACTCGATTTATTGTAGCGTTCATGACAGCCTCGATGTGTTGCCGGTTTATAACGCAGCGGTGGATGATACCAGTAAGCGGATACAGTTTAAATCTATTGGGGCGGTTCGGGATACTTTGCGATTGGGTGATATAATGATTCCTCCGATAGCGAGTTACGACTCAGTAATCGTATTTGCTAAATTCAGTGATGCAGACTCAGCAAACGCCAAAACTTGGATTAAGATATACAATGCCGGAGAAACCATATTACAGACTACGGTCGACGGAACGGTAGCTAATACCTTTGAGAGATTTGCGTATCCCATCACTGAGGATTTCGACCCGAATGAGGAATATAAGCTTGAATACACTGCAATTCTGAACACAACGTTAAGTTGTGAGATAACGGGGATAAGACTAAAATGCGCAGACTAATATTTTTACTGCTATTAATATATAGTTCTCCGGTCTTTGCGGACACTGCTCATAATGATACCCTAACCGTAGCTTATGATGCACATCGGGCATTGAAAGCTGAAGTGATTAATTTTATAACGACTGGTGTTGACTCAGTGTTAGGTATCGGCAATCCGCTTTCAGATGCTACAAACACCTATTCGGGATATTTCCTTTTCCCATGGAGTATAGCACCGACAGCCGCACAGATTGATAGTATAAAACTCAGATTTAAAAATCAGTTGGCAAGAACCGTTCCGGCTTTTAAATTCATTTTCAAAGTTCATACCGGTGAAGGAATTACCATTATAGATTCCACAACTTTTAAAGCGCATCTTGCCGACTCAACACTTGCTAACACGGTTTGGGAATCGAATGTAGGCACGACTGCCGATGTGTGGTATGAATTTGATGTAACCAGCCCAGTAACGGAATGGATTACTGAAGGCTCAGGCGATAGTCTCGGATTGTTCATGCATGACAATGGCTCGACTAAATACTGGTATGCCTTTGCAAATAACGATATATCAGAAGATGCTGCGCCGGAACTGGTCGTTTGGTGGACTGAAACCGATGCGCCCGCGGCAACGAATGACAATGCTCAATATCTATTCCGTAACGGGCAACCAGTCTATTATCATAAAAACGGGCAACCGTTAAAAAGGAAGCCTGAATGAAAAACAAAATACAATATGTAACCGATGAATGTGGAATTGAAATGACTTGGCGGAAATATTTCTGGATAATATTTATCATTTTAGCCGCATTACTATTTTTTGGTATTAATAATGTTGATGCTGCCAATTACTATATTCGCCAAGGAGCGATAGGGAATAATTCCGGTTCAGATTGGGTAAACGCTAATCCAAATATGATTACAGGCACAGCTTTTGTTCGAGGTAATACCTATTATGTCGCAGACGGAACTTACGGTTCGGTAACATTCAGTGAACCTGTTTCCGGCACAACTCTCGTAACCGTTAAAAAGGCTACAATTGCCGACCACGGAACTGATACCGGCTGGAGCGATACTTATGGAGACGGTGTGGCTGAATTTAATGGGGCGGCAACAACTACTGCATTATGGGGCATTTCAACTGATTATTGGTTGATTGACGGCGTAACAGGTTCAGGGACATCCGGACACGGATTTAAACTCACAACAACAACGACAACAGTCAAATCCTATATGGTTACGATAGCCGGAGGCTGTGACCATATTACATTGTCTCATTGCGAAATTGAGCAACAGGGGATGAACAGCCTTATTGCCCGATACGGTATTTATTCAAACGGTATCTCGAGTGCTGTTAGATATATAACCATCTCAAATTGCTACATCCACGACGTAACGATAGTTCATATGCTGATAAGAAACTGGCAAAACTGTGTTATTGAAAATAATTACTTTGAATACAGAAATATTCTACCCGGTGGTTCTCATGGTGAGTCAATGTCAATCGGTTCATGTGGAACAGCGGCAGAAGATACAATACGGTTTAATGTATTCAAAGATATTTTAGGAACTGGATACTTAGCATGGCTGGATTCAGACCAAGGCGGGTTCGATATTTACGGCAATGTGTTTTATACGACAAATTCAGCAACGTATCTTGCCTCGAATGGTATAATCACAAATGATTCAGGATCTAATAATAGTGATATGCACGTTTATAACAATACTTTTTATAACATTCAGGGAACGTCAAGCACGGCTGTTGATGTTGTTGACTGGAGTGGTGGCACAGGAACTGGAAATATAACTAAAAATAATCTCGTTTATGGCGGAAGAACTACTAATTTAGTCGGAACACAGACAGCGGATTATAATGCCTCAGATGTTCCGGGCACTAATATGACTGGTGGGAATAATGTCGATTTATCAGTTGATCCATTTGTTGATTTATCCGGCTATAATTTCCATATTGATGAAACAGACGGTGCGCCTATAATTGGTGCTGGAGTGAATCTCGGTGCACCCTATAATCTTGACATTGACGGCAATACTCGACCGGCTGAAGGCGGTTGGACTATCGGAGCTTACGGCGGAACTGGGGCAGCGGTCGATACAACACATTCGGTAACACTAACCAGCCCGGACGGTGGTGAAGTCTGGGGAATCGGGAAATCACATAATATCACATTCTCCGGTAACTCCTATGTTGACTCCGTAATAGTTTTGGTTTCGACCAATAACGGAAGCTCATATGTGGCACAGGATACACTTTTAACAACGGTTGGTAGTTTTGCATGGACTATTCCTAATGAGGCCAGTGTTCAGTGTTTTGTCATTATTCAAGACAAAACTGATAATGCGGTTGCCGATACCTCAGCGGCTGTATTCACAATTGCGGTTCCTTTGCACGTTACCGCTCCGGATGGTGCTGAAGTTTGGCGATCTGGTGATACTGAAAATATTACGTGGAATGCTGCGGATGTGCCGTTTGTTAAAATCGAATATTCCCTCGATGGCGGGTCTGCATGGTGGACAATCGTAGATGAAGGCACGGCTGCTGCCGGAACTCTTGCATGGGTAATACCGAATATCAATTCTACAAATTGTAAAGTTAAAATTACCGACACCTCAGACGGGAGTATAACCGATTCAAGCGATGCCGTTTTTACGATTCAATCTGTTACTGCGGGAACTGATGCGGTGATAAACGATATAAATGCACTATTCAGGAGTTCGGAGTAAGGGATGAGCAAAATAGACCAAGAAATTATTCGGGTTGAAAGTGGAGATGACGGCACTTTCGGAGTCTGGAAAATAGACGGTAAAGCATTTTGTGTTACTTTAGAAGAGTCGCAGAAGGCAGTTCTATTTGATAGCAGGATTCCGGCGGGTGTATATCTCTGTAAACGTGTCAAAAGTCCTCTTGTAGAACGTTTGACTCATGGTAGATGGAAAGAGACCTTTGAGCTTCAAGACGTACCGGGAAGAACCGATATTCGTGTACATGCAGGGAATACAATATTAGATACTCTCGGTTGTATTTTGCAAGGCCAATATTTTGGCAAATTAAGATTTAATAGAGCTGTGCTTAACTCCGGGGCTACATTCGATACCTGGATGGAAATTATGCACGATTTAGACGAATTTGTATTAACTATCAGGGAGGTATAATGGCATGGCAATTTATTACTATTACCTGTCTGCTTGGAATTATTAGTGGCATTCGGGAGGGCATGATATTTATTCAGGCAAGTGACCACAATATGTCATATACAAATACTTTCGATGGTGTCCGGGGGCATGAAGATTTTCGGTTTTATCACGCCATCCGACTTCTTGAAATGATTGCAGTTTTCGCTTTTGTAATTAAAGTTCCGGCAAAAATAACGGCCCCAAATCTATTATTGACAACCGGATCGCTTTTTCTTTTATGGGAATTTTTCGAGATAGGTTATGCAGTTTCGCGCTGGAATAAATTTATGTCGCATGAAGAAAATATAGACTTTGACATCATAAGTTGGCGATTGAAACCTTATGTAACTTTAGCACTTCACGTTATCCGCATTTTAGCGGGAATTTCACTTTTAACAGGGAGTATGATATGGACTGGTTAAAGCAGAAAATCAGCAAAAAGTTAATTGAAGTAATTTTAACTAAACTTCTTGTCATGGCTCTTGTTGCTGGTAATTTAGCTATTGGTAGCCCAATGGATTCAACTACCGTTATTGCTGTGGCAAGTGCTTTAGTCGCCGCTGCAATAGGTTATATTTATTCACAGGCGCAGGTTGACAAAGTCAAAGAGCAATTAAAGGTCGAAATTATGAAGGACGTTAACAATCCGAATACTCCAACAACTATTCAGGACGTTATGGATAAGATATAAACCCGGTATCCCTGTACCGGATAGCTCACTCGGACTGAGCGGAAAGCCTCGGAAAATATCCGGGGCTTTTTTTATTGGCTAAAAATATTTTCATAATTCTAAAAATAATCCTTGACTTATTTTAATTAATGCGTATTTTATGTATAAATAAGGGGATATTAAAAGCTATTTAACTATTAACAAGGAAAACAAAATGAAACCTGAAGAATTGAAAACAGTTCTCGAAAAACATCTAAACTGGCTCAAGAATGAAGAAAATGGTGTACGAGCGGATTTGCGTTCTACGAATTTGCGTTTTGCGGATTTGCGTTCTGCGAATTTGCGCTTTGCGGATTTGCGTTCTTCGGATTTGCGTTTTGCGAATTTGCGTTTTGCGGATTTGCGTTCTTCGAATTTGTGTTCTTCGGATTTGCGTTCTGCGGATTTGCGTTTTGCGAATTTGCGTTTTGCGACTTTGAGTTTTGCGACTTTGCGTTTTGCGAATTTGAGTTTTTCGAATTTGAGTTTTTCGAATTTGAGTTTTTCGAATTTGCGTTCTGCGGATTTGCGTTCTGCGAATTTGCGTTCTGCGGATTTGCGTTCTTCGAACTTGAAAGAGGCAATACTCGGATATTATATGATTTGCCCTGAAGAAGGTTCTTTTACTGCATTCAAAAAATTAGCTGATGATTGTATTGCAACTCTGAAAATTCCTGCAAAAGCTGAAAGAACATCTGTTCTTATAGGGCGCAAATGCAGGGCATCTGAAGCAAAAGTAATTTCAATTGTGGATAAAGACGGCAATAAAATTCAGGAATCACGGTCATCTTGTTATAGCGACTTTATTTACCGAGTTGGGGAAACCGTTATCCCCGATTCATACGACCCGGACATCAGGATTGAAAGTTCTCATGGTATTCATTTTTATATCACCAAACAGGAAGCTATTGATTTTGACTAATATTAACAAGGAAAACAAAATGAAAAAACCAAAACGAGGGCGCATCGGGATACCGCTCTCCCGTGAGATGCGAAGAGAAATATTCAATATAATGGATAAACACTATTTATCTTACGGAGAGATTGCGATACAATGCGGTCTGACGCAGAAGCAAATACAGTATCCTATGAGCGGAAAAGGGCGTTGCTCAAAGGATAGTTTTGAGAAGATAAGAACTTTCATAGATAGTCATGCCGAGTAAATAGTAACTCCCAATCCATTATATATAGGAAAGGAGGTTTTATATGATTTAAGCAATGTAGCACCTGGTTTTATGTACCATGATTTAAAACTGTGTTAAAGGCGAAATGTAAGGGGGCGGGAACTCGGACGCCTGCCCTCTTTAAAAACGAGGAAAAAAGAAAATAAAATGGATTACATAGACGGAGAAGCAATTCTTGACATCATTCTACGAAACGAAATGGCTCACGATGACGACAGCAAAGAAAATCTTAAAAACGCATATAAGGCGCTGGATGATATCCGGAATATAGTTTTTAAAGCGCAGGGGAAATTATGAACACCATGATAAATAAACCATATAGATGCAAGGATAAGGGGGATTCTCCCATAGAATTAGCCTTTATGATTTTCATGGTCTGGGTGATTTTCTGGTTACTGGATAACGTGATAAAAGCGGGGTGGTTCAATGGATAATGCTCAAATTGCATTGCTTGGGTTTATTGCATGGGTTGTCATCCTTGCTATTATTCTAATTGCTTTATATGTGGGAACAAAATGAAAATCTGGAAAGACAAAAAAGGCATTCCGCAAGGCATTAGTTTTCGCGCTTACAATTTAAACAAACACCCCTGTATTGCATACTTGACTTTTAAAGACGTGTTGCGGATTCAAGAGCAATTTAATGACTACAAAATATATTTGAATGAGATTAAAAAATAAGATGGAAACAGAAAATAACGATTTCGATGCAAAAATCACACCGATCCATTTCAGGGTCTCATATCTCGCGGGTTGGAATGATTGCCCGAAACGTGGGGCAACCGGGGTGCTCAGAAACGAATTACAGGCTATGGGTTATGAGTTAAACACACGCAGTAATAATGTTTCCGGTGCAATCGGGACAGCTTCTCATGCCGGAATAAAAGCTTATTTAGAGGGGCTAAAAACCGAAACGGCAGTCGTGAGTAAAGCAGTCGATGCTGGAATATTAAATTTTCAAGAGCAATCCGCTGAAGGCTTGGAATTTGATGCGACCAGTCCGGACGGAAACGCTGCGGAAATTCAAATCAAAGCAATCGTCAACACTTATGTTTTCGCAATTACGGACGGTTGGGACGCGCTGCCACAGGATATAGTTCTCGAAAAACGTCTTGAAGCCACAATCACGCCAACCGTTATCGGGGGAATACAGTATCAATTTACGTTATCAGGGCAGCCTGATATTGTTATCGGAGGCACGGTTATAAGGGATATTAAAACCGGTAAATCAGCGGAGCATTATCACGCACAATTAGGAGGGTATTCTTTGCTCTGTAAGGCAATGGGAGAAACCGTGCCGGAAACCTGCGTTGTGGATCATATCCAAAGAATGAAACCCTCAAAACAGGAGCCAAAACGATGGTGCGGCGAAGCGAAAAGTTATGAATATCCGGCTGCATTATGCGAAACCGAGGCAAGGGCGGTATTCTCTTCGGCAAGTTATCAGATAGCGCGATTTCTTAGTTCCGGGGACATTGGGATATTCCCTTGCAATATAAGCTCCATGCTATGCTCAAATAAATATTGTTCAGCTTACGGGACGGACTTTTGTCCGGTAAGCCAAACATTAAAGGCTAAAATTTAACCATAAAATAAAATCATAAACGGAGGTATCAAAAATGTACGGAAATTCAGCATTCAAAACATCAACTCTAAAACCCATCATTCAGAACATTATCCGTCCGACCCTTGCGGAATTCGGGAAAATTAAGATCGGCGGCAAAGGTGAAACCAGAAAGAAAAATAATTCTGATGACACCTGGCAGATTCCTGTCAAATATGACCATTTCGTTATTACAACTCTTGTAAGAGGTGAAGATAACAATTTTATAAAAGATACCGCCTTGCATCAAAGGCTTTTGGAAAAATACGGCGCAGAGCCGAAAAGAATTCCAATCAGACTCTTATATAATGACCCGGCAATGAATTTTCCCAGCCGTCTGGTTTGTTATAAAGGCAAAACGCAGGTTTGTTCAGGTGACGGTGAAAACGCCAACCGCAAGACCGAGCAGGGCATGAAAACAGTTCCTTGCCCCTGTAACCATTTCGGGCCGGAATATGAGGGCACCGAACCTTGCAAAATGAACGGCGTTCTGTCTTGTGTAATTGAAGGCACTGAAAAACTTGGCGGGGTTTATAAATTTAGAACCACAAGTTTTAATAGTGTTCAATCAATAACGACATCGCTGTTTTGGATTCAAAACCAGACAAAGGGTATTCTTGCGGGTTTACCGCTTGAACTGGTGTTGAATACCAAAACCGGGACAAATCCGAAAACAGGCAAAGCCGAAAAGATTCATTATGTAACTATCGAATTTATCGGCAACATTCAAAACCTGTTAAGCGAAAGCACAGAACTCCGAAAACAAGAAGCAGCTTACAGCCGCGAAATCAAACTTATAGAGGCGCAGGCTGAGGAAATTGTCAGAAATGACATGGACTCCGAGTTATCAAATCCCGAAGAATTTTATCCGGAAAAGGCAGTCATGGACGGGGAAACCGAAACCATGCTTGCGGACGGAACGAAAGTCGATACCGAAACAGGTGAAATTCTAGAAGAAACGCCCGGAACGGAATTCGAGGTTAAAGCGGTCAAATCTGAAGCGGTCAAGACAGAGCCTGTCAAGAAGGCAGTCAAGAAACCTGCGCCTGTTGCCACACCTGTCGAGCCGGAGCCGAGAGACGAGGATGTGCCAGAGGAAACCGAAGAGGATGTATTTTAACCTGATATTTTAAAAATTTTGCGGAGGAATCGAATTGAACCAAACAAAACTCACAATCCAGAATTTTCGCGGTATTAAAAAAGCCGTTCTCGAGTTAGCCACTATTACTCTCATTGCGGGAATTAACGGCGCCGGGAAAACTTCAATCGTACAAGCCCTTGCCGCATTACTGGCAGGGGAGCAATTACCAAGCTGGTGTCTCAAAAAGAACGCCGGGGACATGGTTAATGACAACGCTAAGGCTGGCATGATAGCAATTGAAAACGAGGATTACAGTGCAAGCATAATTTATCCGGCGGTATCGGCAAAAGCACGGGGACGGCTGCCTTTTGTTAGCATGGTTGCGGCTGGACTGGAAAGCCCGCTCAACATGAACGATAAAGACAAGGCGGCTTATTTTTCAAGCCTGCTTAAAACCGATCCGACACAGGAAGACCTTAAAACCGCTCTCGGAGACATGTATCCCGACCGGTTTAGAAAACTTTGGGGCATGATTATCTCACAGGGCTGGGATAAAGCTCATAAAGAAGCCTCTGAAAAAGGCGCCGAATATAAAGGCGCTTGGATGCATATCGCCGGCGAGAAATGGGGTGAATCAAAAGGTGCGACATGGATGCCTAATGGTGCAAACGAGTTTAAACTTGCCGGTTTCGATTTAGAGCAGGCAGCGATTGAAATGGATAACCTGAACGCCGAACGCGATGCAATGATTGGCAGCAATGCGGCACAGAGCGCAGTAGCGGCTGCTAAAACCGAACAGGACTTGGAGCGCATTGCCGAGCTTACGGAAGACCTCGAAGCCATGCCTGATTTACAAACTGAATTGAGCAATCTCAAATCGGAGCTATCATTAATCAATGAGAAAATCAAAGCCTATCACATTGACAAGCCGGAAATAGTTAAAGCGGATTCCCAGCCATGTGTCTGGTGTTGTAAGCCGTTAAGCATTAAAGACGGTGTGATTGTCAAGGGCGGCAGTGTCACGAAGGCAGAAGAGGACGCAACCGCGCGCGCGTACAATAATATAATGAAACAAATCAATGACCTTGAAACCAAGAAAACTGATACCAGCCGGAAAATAATTAACGCTGAAAACGCAATTAAAGTTCTGGAAATCAAACGAAACGAGCTTGCTACTCTACAAGCTAAACCCGAAAAAGAGACCGTTGAGCAAGAACCGGTCTGCACATCTCAAATAGATAGCCGGATAGCCAAATTGCAAGCTGAAATCGATGCGTCTTCATTATATCAGGATGCTTTGTCTTATAATGATAAAATTATCCGCAACAAAGCAATTGTGGACATGCTGGCTCCGGAAGGATTACGGCTTACAGCTTTACAAAAAGGCATCGCTGAATTCAACGCAAAAATACGAGCAAGCCTTGGAACGGTTAAGCTTCAAGAGGATTTGAGCTTCACTTGGAACGAGCGCGGCTATAATACCATTTCGACAAGCGAGCAATACCGAGTCCGGGCTGTGGTTCAAATCGCCATTGCCGGGATTGAAAACTCGGAGTATTTAATTTTTGACGGCGCGGACGTTTTGGATAAATCCGGACGCAATGGGTTAATGAAAGCCGTGCGTGGGGCTGGTATTCCTGCGCTAATAGCGGCAACAATGTCTAATGACGGGCTGCCTATTGGCGGTATCGACTGGCTAAGGGTTTACTGGGTTGAAAATGGAGTGGTGGAGTGAAATTTCCAGACGACATGATAGGTAAAATTATTTGCGGAGATTGTTTTGAAGTTATGAAGGCTATTCCAGACAAGAGTATTGATTTGGTTCTCACTGACCCGCCGTATGGACAGTCCCTCGGTTATGGGAGAGGTCAATTAAGAGAAAGATATATAATTAATGATGATAATTTATTATGGCTTCCACAATTCAGTTCTGAAATATTCCGTGTTTTAAAAGAAAATACAGAAACTGCAATTTTTATGCAGTGGAGGACTCAAAGCACTTTCGAGAAATGTCTTATCGATAGTGGATTCAAAATAAGAACGGTTGCTATTTGGGATAAATGTAATGCAGGATTATCGGGCGGTGGATTTGCTGAACAATACGAAAGCATAATGATTTTAAGAAAAGGAGAATCGAGGGAAAATTTTTATAAAGGTAATGTTTTTCGAGGAAATAGGGTTGCCGGAAGACCCGAACATCCGCACGAAAAGCCATTGCATTTAATAACAGATTTAATAAATATCGCAAGCAAGCCCAATGACCTTATTCTTGACCCTTTTTCCGGCTCTTGCACGACAGCCGTTGCCTGTAAGCTATTAAACCGCCGGTGCATCTCAATCGAAATATCAGAGGCTTATTGCGAGATAGGTCGGAAGAGATTAAAGAATACCCTATACAACATGAAGCTATTCCCGGAGGCCTCCCTCTAATGAACCTCTCCCTGCGTGAATACCAACATGACCTGATTAATAATATCCGTTCCGAATATAGGCACGGAGCGGAAGCCGTATTATTGCAGTCCCCGACAGGGTCAGGTAAAACGATTATGTTTGCTTACATAACCGAGTCAGCCGCCCGGAAAGGCAAGCGGATTATTATTCTCGTTCACAGGCAGGAGTTATTATTACAGACAAGCCGGGCACTGTTTGGTATCGGGGTTCAGCATGGTATTATTGCGCCGGGTCACAGTATGACTAAAGACCATGTTCAGGTGGCGAGTGTGCAGACACTGGTTAGACGGCTGGCTCAGATGCAAGCGCCGGATTTATTAATCATTGATGAGGCGCATCATACCGCAGCCGGGAGTTGGCAGAAAATATTAGCCGCTTATCCCGAAGCCTTGTTACTCGGCGTTACCGCGACCCCTACGCGCTTGGACGGTAAGGGACTCGGCAAAAAATCAGGCGGTGTTTTTGATACTCTTGTAAACGGCCCCAGCGTTAAATATCTAACTGAACTGGGTTTCCTTTCGCCGTCTGTGGTTTACTGCCCGAAAACCGATATAGACCTGTCAGGGTTGCGTCGCAAATTCGGGGACTTTATAGCTTCTGAAGTCAATGAGCGTGTCGATAAACCGACCATAACAGGTTCGGCGGTTGAACACTATTTGAAACTCTGTCCGGGTGTTCCGGCCATAGCGTTCTGCGCCTCGGTTAAACACGCCGAACACGTGGCACGACAATTTAATGAAGCCGGAATATCGGCGGTTAGCATCGATGGAACCATGCCGGATTGGGAGCGCAAATCCGCTATTTACGGGCTGGCAAAAGGTAGATATAAATTACTCTCCAGTTGCGATATTGTGAGCGAGGGAACGGACATCCCGGTTGTAACGGCGGGCATATTATTAAGACCTACACAATCGACTGGGCTGTGCTTGCAGCAAATGGGACGAACCCTTCGGATATTTCCCGGCAAAACCGAATCTATTATTTTGGATCATGTTGGGAACTGTTTAAAACATGGATTTCCTGATGATGAACGCGAGTGGAGTCTTGACGGTGAAAACAACGGCAAGCGTAAAAACGGAGGCAATGAGGTGAATTTCTATACGCAATGCGAAGGCTGCTATCGATTGTTTCCGAAAACCGATCCGGCATGTCCTAATTGCGGCTGGGTTCGGCCTGTCATGTCAAGGGAAATCGAAACCGTTGAGGGCGAACTTAAGCGGATAACGCAGGAGGAAAAAGAAGCATTGAGAATTAACATGAGGAAAGAAGTTGGAAAAGCGAGAACAAAAGAGGAGCTTGAAGCGGTTGCCCGGGCAAGAGGCTATAAATCCGGTTGGGTCTATAACATTATGAGAGCAAGACAAAAATAGGAGGTAGTGGGATGAAATGTAATGATTGCAAGAATTACGAGCCAAAAGATGAGCCTAAATACTCTGGTAATGTCTGGTGGAGTGGGGTGTCTAACATAGGAGAACAAAACCCAATAATTACAACAATATATGAGACAGACCCTAATGCCAAATGGGTTTATCGAGTGCTTGACTCAGATAAAGCAATGTTGTGGGTTGATGAATCAGAACTCAGGGGTGTCGGAGATGATGTTGAGTGGGATGGAATTGATTCAAGAGGGCGTAGATTAACAATAGTAAATTCTCCACTTGTTAAAATTACACATATCTCTCAAAAAGAAATACAAATCCAATATGATGATAGTTTGCTTTATACAACTCCCGAACACCTATCCACGAAACCCATTGAAGTCAAGCCTGAGCGTCCTGAACCGAAATTCCATGTTGGGCAGGAGACCGATAAGGGAGTAATAAAGGAAGTGTTTTGGTGCAGTTTGGGTAAGAATCCATTTTGGGGATATACGATGGTTGATGATGGTAAAGTATGGGATAAGAACCAGCTTACCGCTTTGCCTAAACCCTCAATTACCATAACGCTATTCAAGATTGTATGGAGGGACGGCAAGAATGAGGTGGAGATAGAAGACCATTTAATTGATAATTTAAAATTAAAATCACACGATAAAAATTATCTTGCAGAATTGTATTTTTCACAGGGTTACTGTGCCATTCGTATTGATTATGGCGATGGACATTCCGAGAGACGGTATAGCCCTGAGATTGAGGTATTATTCATAAATTCTGATTTGTGGTATTTCTTGTTAGGGTGGAAAGAAATATATGATTCTGGGATTATTGAAAAAGAACTGTATAAAATTATTAATCTTAAAAGGTGGACTATAATATGAAGGACGGTCATGTCAGGATATTTTTTAATAAGAATGATAGTTTCATTCCTTGTTTTGCTCATGACCCGATTCTCAAAGCTCTCGGTTTTTCTGATGAGATTGGCAATATTATGCCGCAAATTCTTTCAGGGAGGGACTAATGTTTAAAAAATCTTCTTGGTTAGTCCACGTCAATGCAAGATGTGAAGACTGCGGCAAAGAATTTGGTGATTATAAAAATGGTCAGGCCTTGGCGGCGAAACACGCTAAACAACATAAACATCGTGTTCGCGGAGAAGTGGGAATAGCTTTTGATTATGATGGGAGGGGATGATGATAGCACAAAGGCTTTCACTATACTCAAAAGGAAAAATAATTCCTGTTTTGGGAGAAATAGCAATAATAGAATTTAGTTTAATATACGGATGGATTTATTCTTTTAAGGGGTTTGAAAATGATTTTTGGTGTGAAAAACGAATTATCCAAATTCTTTCGGGGAGATAATAATGTCAGAGATAAATTATACTGGAAACATACCAAGTTTACCGGCAAGTTTTTGCGAAGCCTGTGCCGAGAAAGATAAACAAATCACTGGACTAAAATCTGCCCTCGCTAAAGCACATTTAGCCCACGCTGAAACAGTCAATGACCTTGAGACTGAGCGTGATGAGTTTGCAGCAAAGCATGAGCAAGACAAGTTAATCAATCAGGACTTGGCAAATGAGATTGACGAACTCAAAAAGCAACTCGCAAAGGAGAAAGACCATGTGGAAACCTAAAGTTGGGGACTACGCTGTATCGAAACGAACAAATAAACTTTATAATATTATCGGTATAGAGGAAACAAACAGAAAATTCTTGCCACAGGGTTTTTGGGCATGGGTTGATTATGAAGATTTTCGTCCGGCAGTCCTCGATGATTTCGTTGTGAACATTGAGGGCTGGGGGAAAGTCTGGTTTGTTGATTATGGTGATAGAATAATCGTAGAAAACCCTTCATATCCTGATTTACCCACAGAAGTGCTTTTAAAAGAGTTGCCTAACGAACATTTGTTTTTCAGATCTTTTGACCAATTTATACTCAATATAATAATGCCTCATATCACGGTAATTCCGCAAGATTTGTGGAATAAACTGAAAGGATAAAATACGTGGATAAAATAGACACTATAACATTGGGAGAACTCAGGGAATTACACAACAAACTATTTAGTGTAACACTTGGAGAAGGACTTGCTAAACTGAGAGTTTTCGCTGATAAACATGGGTTGACAGGAAAAGAAGCAAAAGAAGTGGCTACAATCGCTCGGAAGATTTATTCAATAAGCTGAAAGGATAACTTAATGGACTGGATTAAACTGCACAAATATGGCAGAGATGTTTTCCTCGATTACCCAAACCGAATAGTCATTGAGCCTCATTACGTAGAAGGCAAAGAAATGACTATGATTCATGATGTGAACGGATTTGTGTTTGATGAATCCCCTGATGAAATCCTTGCGATGATTCAGAAGCCCGAACCCGATACCGAATTAAGGCAAGCTGTGAAGGAACTGATAACTTTTATAAAAGAATCCAATAAAGATGTATTGCAAGAATATTATCATCCAATTATTGATAAAGTCGAGAAACTATTGGAGTCGAAATGACAGCCGCCGCCGAACTCGCAAAGGAGAAAGACAATGGACTGGAAACCTGAAGTGGGTGATTGGATGATTTCAGATTTAAAATTTGAGAAGGATGAAAAGCCATGACCGCTGAGTTCATAGAAATAAAAGTTGCTGAATATTTCGGGGCAAAAGGGCAACAAAACCGGAATATAATCATTCCGAACTTTAGAGGATTTAACTTCTATATCCATGACTGCGATTTATTTATTGTAACTCCGGCAAGATGGTGCTATGAAGTTGAAATTAAGACAAGCCTTGCAGACCTGAAAGCCGATTTAAAGAAGAAACACGACCACTCGGATGATATTATCAAATGGTTGTATTTTGCAATACCAGAAGAGTTATACAGGGATGGATTTGCATATATCCCGAACCATGCTGGGATATTAGTTATTGGTAAATCGTGCAGGTTAAAAAGAGAACCACATCTGGATGCTCTCAGATGTCGTAAGCTCACAGAGGAAGAGTATTTGCATCTTGGACGCATCGCTTGTCATAGGCTTTGGAGCGCTAAACGTAAACTATTGGAGGGTTAAACATGCACTGGTGTCCTGATTGTGGTGAACCCTGTTTCTGCGATGGAGACGATGTTGATTTCGGTGAATACAACTGTAAAATACATTGTGGATGTGAACGCCCGGAAGATAGTGAAGACCCGGAAGATTACGACCCGGAAGAAGAAAGAGCGCTTGAAAAGAAAAACAATAGCGAGGAGGACTAATTATGGGAGCTGGAATTATTCATTTTTTAGAGCCGTCATGGTATTCAGAAGCGACTCACATGATTACAAGACCCTTGACAAGACGGTACAGAAAACAATTACTGGAAGAGAAAATAGAGCTTGCCAGTTATGGCAATGATTGGGAGGAAGTGAAATAATGGAGATGGTTACTTCTCACAATATATGGGCTGATGGCAGGGAGGCTGAAATCCGTGCTGCTCTCAATAAATACCAAGCCGAGATTTCCCGATTAAACACAGTCATTGAAACAAAACCGTCTGCTAAGATGATGAATGCCTTGAGCCAAAAGATTCGAGAACTAACAGATGAAAATGAATCCCTGAAAGAAAAAGTTTTAAACATGAACTCGATGTGGAATACCAGAACGCAAGTGATGAATGACTTAATAGCCGAGCTAAAATTAGAGAAATTATAATGAAGGATTTATTAAAACCTGAAACTTGCGAAACCCCTTTTTGATTGGAGAATAAGATGATAACGGATAATGATGCACTTGCTGTTAATCGTAAGATTCAAGAAGATGGACGCAGAGCCGATGCTTACGATGGTTTAATAGCCGAGATTGACAGACTAAAAAAAGAGAATGTAAATCTGCAAGCTGAAAATACACGGCTAATAAAAGAAGGTCTAAAATGATAACCAGAGACCAATTTGAAACCGCTAAGGCAGGAGCAACTAATAAATGGCAAATAGGTATTGACGAACCGAATAAATTTGATTGGTTCACGCAAAGGGGGAAAATTCATTGTAGTTTATGTGATTTATTTTACATTGAAACGTGTGGTATTTACCCCGATAAAGAAAGCCCTATTTGCCCTTTGTATGATAAAAAAAGCCCTATTTGCGCAAGTGAATTTTACAATATATATAAGGTTTGGAAACGCTATTTTTTTTCCAACAATATATTAACGGAGAGAAAAGTAAAACGTTTTAATAAGATATTCAACGAAAATGCACCGAAACTTCTCGACCGCATCAAAGCCCTGAAATATGAGGATTTGAACCAATGAAACAATTCATGCCGTTGCATACTGTTCTTTTGCATTGCGGTACCTATCTTTTATCTAATTGCGAGGGGAAAAAATAATCGTTGACTTAAATATTTATTACGGCTTGAATGGAGGTATCTATGACTGAAAAATCACTCATGCATGAAATAATGTACGCAGTTAGTAATATTCCAGGTGTTAGGATTTTCCGAAATAATATAGGTCTTGCAAAGTTCCCGGGCGGCGCAAGGGTAAAATACGGTCTTATCCCAGGAGCCAGTGATTTAATTGGGTGGCGGACTGTTAATAATAGGGCAATATTCATAGCATTGGAAGTCAAGACGGACGGCGGCAAGGTTACACCCGGACAAGAGAATTTTATTGCAAGGGTTAAAGAAGCTGGCGGGATTGCAGGCGTGGTAAGGAGCGTTGAAGAGGCAGTTGCATTGGTAAGCACGGTGGGTAAGCCATGACCATTGAAACCCTTCTATCTTCCCTTAAAGGTGTTAAAGCACAGGGGCAAGGCTATACTTGCCAATGCCCTGCACATGATGATAATCGCAACAGCCTTAGTATTACCGAGGACGGCGGAAAAATACTATTGCATTGTCATGCGGGATGTATGACCGAGAATATTTGCGATGCTCTTGGAATCACAGTTAAAGACCTTTTTAACGAGCCGTTGCCTGATACCAAACCCATTATCACGCATACTTATGATTATACCGAACCGGACGGCTCCGTGCGTTACCAGGTCTTACGCTTTAAACCGAAAGACTTCCGGCAGCGCAGACCCGATCCGGAGCATCCTAAGCAGTGGATTTACAATCTCAAAAACATAAAGCCCACAATTTATAACCTACCGGCAGTTATTAAAGCCTCCCAGCGCGGCGGAACGGTTTTTATTGTCGAAGGCGAAAAAGATGTCGAAACCCTCTGCGCGTTGAAATTAACAGCTACTTGCAACTCAGGTGGAGCCGGAAAATTCCCCTCCTCATGCGCTGCTTATTTTTCAGGCTGCGGAGTTTGCATCATTCCCGATAACGATGAGCCTGGGCGTGTACATGCCGAAAAAGTGGCGGTCCTACTTAGTAAAACCTCTCGTGAAATAAGAGTCTTAAATCTTCCCGGACTTAATGAGCATGGAGATGTAACCGATTGGCTTAAAACGCATTCAAAAGAAGAGTTATTAACAACAATTAAGGCTTGTGAGCCATGGACACCTAAGCCTACCACACAACCCGAACCTGTCAAGCCTAAGCCTCATGAACCGTCAAGCGTTCCTTTCCGCTTTCTCGGGTATAACGCAGGCACTCATTATTATTTACCCGGCGAAGACCTTCAAATAACAACCTTAACAGCCTCCGCACACACTCAATCGAACCTTATTAACTTGGCGCCGCTTTCATGGTGGGAATCCGGTTTCGGTAATAAGCGCGGCACAGATTGGAATTCTGCCGCTGATTTTATGTTTCGCAATTCTAAAAAACAGGGTATTTATGATAGCCGAAATCTCCGTGGCTGCGGGACATGGTTCGATGAAGGCCGGGTTGTGCAGCATAACGGCGACCATTTAATAGTGGACGGCGAAACAACCAGTATCGAGGCTTTTAAAACCAGATATATTTACAACGCGAGTTATCCGATTGAAGTTATTAATGCCGAGCCCTTAGGCAACACCGAAACCGCGAAATTTCTTGCGCTTTGCCGGAAGCCTACTTGGGATAAATCTATTTCAGGAACCCTTATGGCAGGCTGGTGCGTGATTGCTCCTATTTGCGGCGCATTGCCTTGGCGACCCCATATTTGGCTCACCGGGGCATCAGGCACGGGGAAAACATATTTAACCGATCAGATTATTAAACCGATTCTGGGCAGCCTTGCGTTAAACGTGCAGTCTAATACTACAGAGGCCGGAATACGGCAGATGCTGGGTATAAATGCCTTTCCTGTGGTATTTGACGAAGCCGAGGGTGAAGATATCCACGCAAGGAAACGATTACAAACAGTTATTGAACTAATGCGGCAGGCAAGCAACGAAGCCGGGGCTCCTATTATAAAAGGCGGACAGTCAGGCCATGCAATTGAGTTTAGAGTCCGCTCCTGTTTTGCTTTATCAAGTATAGGTGTAAATATTTCACAAAAAGCAGATGCAAGTCGGATAACAATTTTAAGCCTAAAAAAACCCGATCCTTACGATGTGGTAGATTTTTTTGATGACCTTAAAACAGATTTATATGCTTTAATTACATCCGACTTTCCATCCCGGTTACGCAGCCGTACATTAAAGCTTATTCCGGTCATTTTAAGCAACATATCCATATTTTCCCGTGTAGTCGCCGAGAAGTTTACAGATCAACGTATAGGAGACCAGTTCGGGGCTTTGCTTGCGGGTGCTTATAGTCTCGTATCTAATAAAAATATAAGCTATGAAACCGCGCTTAAATTTATAGCAGAACAAGACTGGAGCGAACAATCCGCAATTGATGACCTTCCTGATGAGCAAAAATGCCTTAATAAAATCATGGAGCATGTTATTAATTACAGTTTTAATAATTACAAAATTGAGAAAGGAATAGGTGAAATAATTTACAACAGTATTAAAGAAGGGTTGTTAATCGAAGCTGAAAATGCGCTGGAAAGGATCGGAATCAGGGTCATTGATAACAGTAAAATAGTCATTTCAGACTCTCATAAGGGTATAAAAAGGATACTTTTTAACGAACCATGGGAGCAAAATTGGGGGAGAATCTTAAAAAGATTGCCCGAAACCGATGTAAAAACATCTTTTCGGTTTAATGGAAACCCTCAAAGAGCAACACAAATTCCGTTAAAAATTGTGTTCAGAAATGAGGAGTAAAAAAGGCCGGGGTATGATGTCCGGCCTTATTAATAATTAAAATTTCTTTGGTTCATCCCAATTTACAGAACCACACCTGGGACATCGTTTTACATTAGGTATTCTTGGTATCCATACATATCGACATCTTTCGCATTTGACTCTATATAAAAGATTAGCATTCTCTTTGATTACCACATCACTCCACTTAGTAGTTTTACATCTAGGACATATTTTGGGGTTATATAGCCCTCTAGAAAACCACTTATGATTACATTTTACACAGGAACAAACCATTCTAAGACTCCTTTTAAAAGCGTTAAGTTATGGTATATATATACCTATCACAGTTTAAAATATAATAAGAAATCTTAGATATGTCAATACTTATATTATTAGGTATAAAAATACCTAACGAAGGCAAAATATCCTATATCTGTTTACGCTGTTTACAAGATTTCGGTTATAACTCACTGAAAGACATAATATATAGTAAAATAGTAATTTGTAAACAAAATGAAAAAATATAGCCCCATTATACAAACACGTATATATATATTTCCTTAGGTAATAAAAAATCATACATAATTATACACACACTTACCCAGCTATATTATTTATTGTTTACTTGTTTACATAGTATATAAATATATATAAATATAAGAAAGACAAGGGGTTAAGTGTAAACAAAATTGTAAACAACCTGTAGACAGCTGTAAACACGATTTTAAATAAACCTTTATTTTTATATAACTTATTAGCATACAACAAGATATAGTATATAATTAAAGAAAATGCTTAAAATATACCATATAATGAATTATTTTCTTGACAAATAGTTTTAAATCATATAATATTAGCTTTTGTGATGTGAGACCTCCTAAGCTTCCTTCATATGGTACCTCCGAGCCCCGATTGGTTAATGAGCCTTCGGGGCTTAAGAAAGGGAGAATGTATTTTGCCGATTAAACCTAAGTATTATTGCAAACGTCCCGGTTGTCCTGAACTCGTCGAGTCAGGCACTTCTTATTGTCAAAAACATAAATTAAGTAATTCAAGGCAAATAGATCAGAGACGCGGAACAGCGAACGAACGTGGGTATACTTACCTATGGCAACGTATTAGGTGCGGGCATTTAATAGAGAATTCGCTTTGTGTTATTTGTAGAAGTCATGGTATAATCAGGCGCGCCGAACACGTGCATCATATCAGGCCGATAGTGGACGGCGGAGGACATGAGCCGCAGAATCTAATGAGCTTATGTCTTGAATGCCATAGTAGATTACACATGCAAAATACAAATGAAAAGCGCGTAAGTGTATAGGGGATAGGGGTATAAATCTCTACACTCTTTTAACTATAAAC